>Ga0208551_10080_pt1 | contig 17236 bp, 11 predicted proteins | sample Wag4S2015_5_14_FD_187360 | JGI IMG/M metagenome (GOLD analysis project Ga0208551, IMG submission 187360) | Deep subsurface shale carbon reservoir microbial communities from Ohio, USA - Utica-2 Time Series 2015_5_14 (SPAdes) (version 2) ... | reverse complement strand
TCTGAGATGAGAAAACTATGGAAAGAGATGATCAATTAATGAAGAATTTAATAAATAAATTATCAATTGGAGTTGTAATTGCTGACCAACAGGGCCAGTTTTTATTTACTAACCAGACTATTAGAGAGATGACTGGATATACAGAAGCTGAAATTAAAACAATGAAAGACTGGTACAAAAAAGCTTATCCAGATCCGGAAGCTAGAGAGAAAGCAAAAAGATATTTTGAGTATGATCTAGAAAATAATATTCAGGATCGAACATATAAAATTACAACTGCTGCTGGTGATTATAAATATTTTAATTTCCGTTATTCACAGTTAGATGAAGAAAAAATGCTTTTTGAGATTATAGATATTTCTCACCGCATACAGCAAAAGCAGGAGTTAAAAAATCAGAATATAATTTTTGAGAATTTCTTTACTAACTCATTGGAAGGAATCATTTTACTGAACTCAGAATTTAGGATATTGGATGCAAATAATAAGTTTGAAGAAATATTTGAGATTTCAAAAAGTGATATTAAAAATAAGCTTGTTTTGAATGTTGTTGATTTATATGAAGAATCAAACAATATAGAAAAAGAAATCAATGAAATTTTGGCAAAAGAAGATTGGGAAAATGAAGTAAGATTTAAAGTTGATAATAAAATCAAATACTGCAATGTTCATATTTTTTCTGTAGATAATAAGGAGCATGACAGACTAATATATGCTGTGGTTGATGATATTACTGAGAGTAAAGAAAGAGAAAAGGAATTAAAGGAAGTTAAGGAGAGACTTGAATTGGCTGTTTCTGGTGCTACTATCGGAATTTGGGACTGGAATGCAGCTGAAGAATACATTCATTTTAATGAAAACTGGGCCCAGATGCTGGGATATGAACTTTCTGAGCTGGAGAATAACCTTAATACCTGGCTTAATTTAGTTCATCCTGATGATAAGGAACAGGCTTTAAAAGATTTAGAAGATCATCTAGAAGGTAAAACTGAAAAATATTATAATGAGCATCGATTAAAAACTAAGTCAGGCAGCTGGAAGTGGATTAGAGATATTGGAAAAGTGACTGAAAGAGATGAAGCTGGAAATGCCATTCGGATTGTAGGAGTTCATATTGATATAGACCGAGAGAAAAGGGCGGCAGCAGAAATTGAATACCTTTCCAATCATGATGAACTAACAGGTCTTTATAACAGGAGATACTTTAATGAAGAACTTAAGCGCTTGAGTAATTCTAGAAAATATCCAATTAGTATTATTGTTGGAGATATAAACAGGCTGAAGGATATCAATGATAATTATGGTCACAGCATGGGCGATAGATATATTGAACTAACAGCGGAAGCTATAAAAAGTAGTTTAAGAACAGAGGATATTGTTGCCCGAATAGGTGGAGATGAATTTGTAGTGATTCTGCCTGACACTAATTATAATGCAGCTGAGGAGGTAACTGAAAGAATTTTGGATAGGATAGAAGAAGTTAATGAAAAAGAAGAATTGCCTGAACCTTTGAGTGCTGCCTTGGGTTATGAAACAACAGATTCTAAGAATCAGGATCATGGTGTTAAAAATATTAAAAAATGTTACAATAAGGCTGATAAAAAGATGTATGAGCAGAAGTTTACAGGTAGATGCTAATTTAAACGAGTATAATCTAATTTCACCGCCCTTTTTCCGGGCGGTTTTTTATTCCAATTTGTTTATTTTAACTTTATTTCCAAATTATTCTATAAAGTATTTTGCTTCCTATGATCTAAAGTTGTATAATAGATATAGAGATAGGATACGGACAATAATTTTATGTATTAAAGGATATCCGGCAGCAAAAGCTGGTTTTAACTGCGGCAGTCTGGGCTATAACACAACTGTTGTTAATATGTCTGATAAAGATGGTAAAGAAAAGCTGAGAGAATTAAAAGAAAAAATAGAGAAGAGGGAAGAAATAAATTATCTTGACTTAATATTCCTTCCTTTAATGAAGAGTGACCAGAAGATAGCTGAGCTGGTTAAAGATACTATTGAGCTGGAAGGAAAACTGGAAATAGATCAAAATTTAAAAGATAATATCGTAGCTTTGACTTTTGTTTTAAGTGACAAATTTTTAACTGAGGCTGAAATATCAGAGATATGGAGGGATTACAAAATGGTCAAAATATTGAAATATGCAGAAGAGCAGGGTAAGAAAAAAGGAAAAGAAGAAGGAAAGATTGAGGGGAAACAGGAAGAAGCAAGCTTAATTCTGATGAGACAAATTAAAGCTAAATTTGGCAAATTAGATAATGAAATTATAAATTTAATCAATGATGGAGAATTAAGTAAAATTGAAGATTTAAGTGAAAAAATAGTAACTACAAATTCGAAGGAAGAATTAATAGATTTTTTGAAGCATTAAATAGAAGAAAGCAAACTAACCGGCTGGGATTAAAACCTCAGCCGGTTTTATTTGTCGGCAGTAATTTGTTGAATCGAAAGTATATTATACGATGATTATCTGCCGCAGTTAGAGATGATCTGCTCGAGGCAGCTCCCAAAAATAAAAATCAAAATAAGGGGTGGCTGCTGTGAGATGTGAGGATTTGGTTGAACTGTTTAAAGAAAAAGTTAAAACAGAAGATTGCAACAGTCAGGGTGAATAATTCTATTAGAATTTTAAAGGAAGAATTAAGAAGTTATTAAGTCGTCTCTGGTCTCTGTGTAAAAGCAGGGACCTTATTTTTTTAGTGTTTAAAGTGTTGATCATTGTCATTAAGCATGATCAAGTTATCAATATTATATCATAAAAAATGGATAGCTAAGTTAAAAAATGGCAGAATTTGTTGACTTGTGAATAAAGGAAAAACTATATATTTCAAGAAGTATATATTTAGATGTAAAAAATTAATTTGATATAAATACTTAATAATTATTAAAAGAACTTCAGGAGGTAAAACTATGTCTATTAATTTATCTAGATTAAAACAAGTTGATCTAAGAGAAGCCTGGCAGCATGAAGCCTATGATTTCACTAAATGGCTTGCAGAAGATGAAAATATAGAACTTTTAAGTGATGAAATTGGTGTAGAGATTGTAATAATTGAAAAAGAAGCCAGTGTTGGTAGATTTAATGTAGATATTTTAGCAGAAGAATCCAATACAGGTAACAATATAATAATAGAAAATCAATTAGAAAAAACTGATCATGACCATCTGGGTAAATTGATAACCTATGCAGCTGGTATTGATGCCGGAATAGTAATCTGGGTTGTTAAAGAGACTCAGGAAGAGCATCAACAAGCTGTTGAGTGGTTGAATGAAAAGACTAATACTGAATTAAGTTTCTTTCTGGTTCAGATCGAACTATGGCAGATAGATGATTCTAATTATGCACCGAAAATTAATGTTATAGAAAAACCAAATTATTGGTCTAAAGATGTAAAAAGTAGTGTAGAAAAGACTAAATTGACAGATACGAAAAAAATGCAGCTTGAGTTTTGGACAAAGTTAAAAGATTATGCACAGGAGCAGGGTTATAATATCAATTTTAGAAAGCCAAGAGCTCAACACTGGTATGATATTAGCTTTGGAACATCTGAAGCTCATATATCATTATCTGTTAATACCCAAAAAGGAAATATTTCTACAGATATTTACATACCAGATTCTTCAGAAGCATTTGATAATTTTTATAAGAATAAAGAAGAGATTGAGACAGAAGTTGGTTCTTCATTAGACTGGCAGGAGTTGCCAGAAAAGAAAGCTAGCAGAGTTAGATTAACAAATTCTTATTCTATTTCCAACAACGATGATTGGTCTGAAGCTTTTGATTGGATGATAGAAAAAGTATTATTGTTCAAAAAGGTATTTAGTAAGTATATTTAAAAGGAGTTGTGAATGGTTATGGATAATTATAAAGTTGGTGAGTTCTATACAGCAAAATCATATAAAGAAAGTGGATTTAATTTTCCCAGGAGGAGTTACATACAATGAACAACTTTGGAGAAAAAGTAAATTTTATTTGGAACATAGCAAATCTTTTAAGAGGACCATATAAGCCAGAAAAATATGGAGACATAATACTACCTCTTTCAGTTTTAAGGCGTTTTGACTGCATTCTAGTGCCAACTAAAGACAAAGTATTAGAGAAAGCTAAGGAAGTAGATATACCTGAACTGTTGAATGCAGCAGCAGGTTTTAAATTCCATAATAAAAGCAAATATGACTTTGATAAACTGCTTGATGATCCAGATAATATAGCAGAGAATTTAAGAGCATATATCAGAGGTTTCAGTGCCAATATCAGAGAGATTATGGAGAACTTTGATTTTGATAAAGAAATAACTAAACTTAACTCAAATAATCTTCTCTTTTTGGTGGTTAAAGAGTTTAATAAATTGGATCTACACCCTGAGAAAGTATCCAATCAGGAAATGGGTTACATATTTGAAGAATTAATTAGAAGATTTTCTGAAAATGCTGAAGCTGGTGACCACTATACACCTAGAGAGGTAATTGAGTTAATGGTCAATATTATTTTTAATGGTGAAGAAGATGAGCTGACTAATCCAGGTAATATTTCTACTATAGGAGACTTTGCCTGCGGAACTGGTGGAATGCTTTCAGTAGCTGAGAACTACATTCACGAGATGAATCCTAAGGCTGAGGTAGCCTTATATGGTCAGGAGATTAATGATCAGTCCTATGCTATCTGTAAGGCCGATATGTTAATTAAAGGTGAAGGAGAAAATGCTGATAACATTGCTTTAGGAAACTCTTTAACTAATGATTTACATAAAGGTTTACGTGTTAGATATGGTTTGATGAATCCTCCCTTCGGTGTCAGCTGGAGAAAAGACAGCAAGGAAGTAAAAAAAGAGCATAAAAATCAGGGCTTTGATGGTAGATTTGGAGCAGGTACCCCCAGAACTTCTGATGGATCTCTCCTCTTCCTGCAGCACATGCTTTCTAAAATGAAAACTGATAAAAAAGGAAGTAGAATGGCTATTATCTTTAATGGTTCTCCTCTATTTACTGGTGATGCTAATAGTGGTGAAAGTGAAATCAGACGCTGGATAATAGAGAATGATTTATTGGAAGGTATTATTGCACTGCCAGAAGAACTATTTTACAACACTGGGATTGCTACTTATATATGGGTCTTATCTAATAGAAAAAATGATGATTTAGAAAAAGGTCCTATCAGAAAAGATAAGATTCAGCTGGTTGATGCAACAAGTTTCTATAAAAAGATGAGAAAATCACTGGGTGCCAAAAGAAATAAAATTTCCAAGCAGCAGATAAATAGAATAACTGAAATCTATGGTGCCTTCCAGGAAAATGAATACTCCAAAATATTTGATAAAGAGGAATTTGGTTACCTTAAAGTTAGAATTGAAAGACCACTTAAATTAAACTTTAAAATTACTGAAGATAGAATTGAAAATATTTATGCTGAAAATACTTTCTCAAAGTTATTTGATGAAGAGAAATATAAGAAGCTGAAGAAATTATCTGAAGCTCCTGAGTTTAAGTCTAAGGATAAAAAGAAACTAGAAAAGCTTGAAGAAGGAAAGAAACTGCAGGAGAAAATTTTAAATAGATTGAGAGAAAATATTGACCAGGATAAAGTCTGGAAAAACAGAAAAGAATTTAAAGAAGTTCTAAAAGATATTTTAGGTGAGCTAGACTTAAAGCGTTCCTTAATGAAAGCTGTCAGAAATGGACTTGCCAAAAGAGATGAAACTGCTGCCTACTGTAAAAAACGAGGTAAGATAGAATCAGATACCGATCTTCGTGATTATGAGAGAATTCCTTTCAGCCATAAGGTGGAAGGATATAAACAGGATTATTCTGATTTTGTTGAAAAAGAAAAAGATAACATCACAGCTTATTTTGAAAATGAGGTTAAACCACATGTACCAGAAGCATGGGTTGATTACTCCTATACTAGAGTTGGCTATGAGATACCATTCACCAGATATTTTTATGAGTTTGAAGAGCTAGAACCTTCTCATGAGATTAAAGAAGATATAGAAAAACTGGAAGCTGAAATTAATGAGATTATGCAGAAAGTTTTAGGGTAGTGGTTATGGTGAGAGAATATAAGAGATATGATGAATATAAGGATAGTGGGATTGAATGGTTAGGCGAGATACCGAAAGATTGGGATATTACTAAACTTAAATATATTACAACAGTAAATATGGGCCAGTCTGTTAATTCGGCCACAGTAAATATTATAAAAAAAGGGGTTCCTTTTTTACAAGGTAATGCTGAATTTGGAGATTTAAATCCTAAGGAAAAACATTATACTACTGAACCAAAGAAAATTGCAAACAAAAATGAAATACTAATTTCAGTAAGAGCTCCAGTAGGAGATTTAAATATTGCTGACAAAAAATATTGTATTGGGCGGGGGTTATGTGCTATAAAACCAAAAAACAATCTTTTGTTTCTTTATGAATTATTAAAAATATCAAAAATTTATTTTGATAAGATTTCTACTGGTTCTACTTATGATTCAATTTCTACTAAAGACTTGAAAAATATTAAATTACCAAAACCTTCTAAGAAAGAACAACAAAAAATAGCTTCATTCCTCGACCAAAAAACTGCTGAAATAGATGAGATAATAAACAAAAAAGAAAAGCTTATAAACTATCTAGAAAAATATAAAAAATCAGTTATAACTGAGGCTGTAACTAAAGGCAAATTAGGAGATAAATACATCAATGAAGATGGAGAATTAGTTGATGAAATTGAGATGAAAGATAGTGGAGTTGAATGGATAGGTGAAATACCTGAGTATTGGGATATTAGTAAAGTAAAATATATAGCTGATATTCATGGGCGTATAGGCTATAGAGGATATACAAAAGATGATTTAGTGGATAAAGGAAATGGTGCGTTAACACTAGGAGGTAAGCACATAGATGATAACAATAAAATAGATTTATCTGATCCCACATACATTAGTTGGGAAAAATATTATGAATCTCCTGAAATAATGGTGAAATATAATGATTTACTTGTTGTTCAAAGAGGAAGTATTGGTAAAGTAGCAATGATTGATAAAGAAATAGGTGAAGCGACAATAAATCCCAGTTTGATTCTAATAAATAATATAGAAATAGAGCCAAAATATTTTTATTATTATCTAAATTCTTTTTCAGTTTCTGAGTTTTTCAAACTGATCGTGTCATCTACTGCAGTTCCTATGATTTCTCAAGAACAATTTGATAATTTACATTTACCAAAGATGAATTTAGATATACAACAAAAGATAGTAAGTTATCTTAAACAAAAGACCCAACAAATAGATAACCTAATCCAAAAAACAAAAAAATCAATAGAAAAATATAAAAAATATAAAAAGTCTCTTATCTTTGAGGCTGTTACAGGTAAGATAGATTTGAGAGATTACGAATTAGAAGGGGGAGAAGAACTTGCTGAGCACAATAACTCCAGCGAAACTGAAAGAGAACGCCTTTCAGCAGTTGATTAAAGAATATCTGATTAAGGAGAATGATTATGTTGAGAGCAGTAATTTAAACTATGATAAGTACCATGCTTTAGATACAGAAATGTTATTTGAATTCCTGGAAACAACTCAAAAAAAGACTATGAAAGAATTAAAAAATATTTATGGACCTGAGTATAAGCAGAAAATTGTTAAAAGATTAAATGAAGAATTGGCCAGAAGAAGTATGATTGATGTAATTAAGCATGGCATTAAAGATTATGGTAAAAAATTAGACTTAGCTTACTTTAAACCCCCGACAGATTTTAATGAAAAGTTGAATAAATTATACAATCAGAACATCTTCTCCGTGATCGATGAACTAAATTACCAGGATGAGAAAAGAATTGATGTTGTGCTTTTCCTAAATGGTTTACCCATCATTACAATGGAGCTAAAAAATCAGGATACAGGTCAGGATTATAAGAATGCTATTTATCAATATAAAAATGATAGATCACCGAACGAAAAATTATTTAGATTTAAGCAGCGTTCAATAGTAAACTTTGCTGTTGATAAAGATGAAGTCTATATGACAACTGAACTTAATGGAAAAGATACTTTCTTCCTTCCTTTTAATAAAGGTAAAGGTAGAGGCAAATCTAAAAGAGCAGGTAATCCTGAAGTTGACGGAAAACTTAAAACTCATTATCTCTGGGAGAATATCTTCAAAAAAGATCAGCTCTTAGAGATTCTGCAGAAATTTGTTTTTATTGATCTAGAAGAAGATATTGATGAGCAGGGGGATCTTCATAAAGATGAAAAATTAATCTTCCCTCGCTACCATCAGTTAGATGTAGTTTCTAAAATATTAAGAGATGTCAAAGAAAAGAAAGCTGGTCATAAATATTTGATTCAGCATAGTGCAGGCTCAGGTAAAACCTATTCAATCACGTGGTTGGCTCATAGATTATCCAGTTTACATGATAGAGATAATAATCCTATCTTCAGCAGTGTAATAGTTGTTACCGACAGAGTTTCTTTAGACCAGCAGCTGCAGGAGACTATTTATCAGATAGATCATAAGCTGGGGGTAGTAGCTCCCATCAAAAAAGATTCACATCAATTAGCTGATGAATTAAATTCAGGCACCAATATTATTATCAGTACAATCCAGAAGTTTCCTTTTATATTAGATAAGGTAACAGATACTAAAGATAAAAACTTTGCTATTGTAATTGATGAGGCTCATTCTTCTACCAGTGGTAAAAACATCTTAGCTTTAAAAGAATCACTATCTTTAGAAGAAGCAGCTGAATTAGATAGGCGGGCAGAAATGAATTCTGATGATGTTGAGGATAAGATTAATAAGGAGCTGATGCGGGTCCAGAGTCTTGATTCTCTCAGTTTCTTTGGCTTTACAGCTACTCCTAAGTCTTCGACCCTAGAACTTTTTGGTTCTACCAATCAAGTAGGTAAAAGAGAGCCGTTTCATGTCTATTCAATGCGGCAGGCTATTGAGGAAGGTTTTATCTTGGATGTCTTAGAAAACTACATGACCTATAAAACTTACTATCGGGTCAATAAGAAGATAGAAGATGATCCTGAATTTGAGAAGTCCAGAACTTCAAAAGAAATTGCCCGTTTTGTAAGCCTTCATCCTCACAACATATCACAGAAAACTGAAATAATGATTGAGCATTTTCGTGATAAGACAATGCATAAAATTGGTGGAGAAGCTAAAGCGATGCTGGTTACCTCTTCTCGTCTGCATGCAGTAAGATATAAAAAGGCTTTTGATAAATATATTAAAGATAAAGGCTACAAAAATCTAAAAAGTCTGGTGGCTTTTTCAGGCACAGTTAAAGACGATGGCTTTGAATATACTGAACCCAAGATGAATGACGGTATTACTGAATCAGAAACAGCTAAAGAATTTGATAAAGATGAATATCAGATCCTTTTAGTTGCTAATAAATATCAGACTGGCTTTGACCAGCCCAAGCTGCATACCATGTTCGTTGATAAGAGATTAAGAGGTGTTAATGCTGTCCAGACTTTATCCCGTCTAAACAGGACATACAAGGGGATTAAGGAAGATACCTTTGTCCTTGATTTTGTTAATGAAGCTGATGATATCAAGAATGCTTTTGAACCCTATTATGATGTAACAAGACTGGATTCAGATAATATAAATCCTAATGAAATGTACACTCTTTATGATGAGATAATGGATTCAATGCTGATCAATAAAGATGATATTGATGATTTTGCTCAATGCTATTATGAGAATGATTCTACAGAAGAAATAATAGCAGCTGGTGATAATGCTCTATCTCACAGTGCAGATAGAATCAGAAATTTATCTAAAGAGGATAAACTAGAATTCAGATCTAAAATGAAGCGATTTATCAACCTCTATAATTTAGTGCTGCAGGTCCATCCTATTAAAGATGCTGATCTGCATAAGATGAACATTTATTTAAGATTTTTGCTTAAAAGGATCGATATTGAAACTCCAGGTAATGTAGATATATCTGATAAAGTTGTATTGGAATACTATCAGCTTGAAAATAAAGGCCAGCAGAATATCGGATTAATTGGTGAAGAAGAACTTACTGGACCATCTCTCGGCAGCGGCAGCTATCACGAGGAAGAAAAAGAATATTTAAGCGTTATTATTGAGAGATTAAATGAAAAGTTCCAGACTGACTTCTCGGAGTCAGCTAAAGTTGCTACCGAGCAAATGACTAATAAGTTAAAGAATGATGATGACTTAAAGAAACGAGCTCAGGCTAATAGCTTAGAAGATTTTAAGATTGCCGTTAAAAAGAAGTTTACCGACACAGTTGTTGAATCTTATAATGAAAATACTGAGTTCTATGGTAAGATTCTCAATGATAAAGATTTTAAGGAGCAGCTGATGGAGTTAATTATTATAGATCTTTATCGGAGTTTGAATGGAGAATAAAAGGAGACAATAAAAAATGAAAAATAATTTAAAGATCTTAGAAGAGACTTTTAATATTGTCTATAAGTATACAAAAAAAGACTTAGTTGGCACTCAACTAGCTGCTTTATTAGCTGTATTAAATAATGAAGGTATCAATATGATCGAACTTGCAGATTATTTAGATTCTCCGCAGGGATCATTAAGTAGAAATATTAAAAAACTTTCTAAATTTAAAAACTCTAAAGGAGAAATGGATGGATTTAACTTAATTGAATTAAGACAAGATTATGAAAACCGAAGAACTTACGCTCTTTATTTATCAGAAAAGGGAAGAAGATTAAGAGCTGATTTAAATAAAAAATTGAAAGAACTAAACTTAATTTAAAGAGGGAGTTAAAAATGAATAAAGGTTCAATTAATGATCTCTGGCTCTCTATTTTTGAAGGGTTTTTAGAGGTCAAAAATATTGATCAATCTGAAATGTTTGAAAATGTAGTTGCAAAAATATTAAAAAAGCATAATTTAGATTATTTAATTGAGTTTGCAACAGAAGATATTTTTAAATTTCAGTTCATTTTATTGAGAGAAACTGATAGAGGAGTCGCTCTAATGGCTGCTGCATATCTTGAAAATAGTATTGAAGACTTACTAAATAAGTATTTTATAAAAGATATTTCTTCAAAAGAGGATCCATTTAATAAATATGGTTTTTTATCATCTTTTTCGTCAAAGATTGATCTAGCATATATGCTTGGATTAATAAGTAATAAAACAAAAAGGGAGTTAAATTGGATAAGGGAAATGAGAAATAAATTTGCTCATTCTGCTGATTTTATAGATTTTAAAAAGCAGTCATTTGCTGATAAATGCAATAATTTAAATGACTATGAAAGGTCAGAAGAATTATCTCCTAGAGATATCTTTATCAATGCTGTTTTTAGACTTTCCGGAATTATTTATAAAACTACATTAGATCTTAATGGAAGACAAAGAAAGAGTAATGAAAAGTCAGTTCAATTTGATCTAAGAAAATTAATGCCAGATTTTGAAGAAGAAGTTATAAAAGAGATGAAATATTATCTAGAAGATGATTAATAGAGTTTAATTCACTTAAAATAGGAGAAATCTAACGCTGGAAAAATAATTTATATTTAATTATTAATATATAGAGTTAGTAACTTAATATTATTTTATAGGAGTAGATAAAATGGATTCTTTTATAAAAGAAAGTAAAAAAATTATTAGAAAAGCTATGAACAACAATAAATTGGTAATATTTGTTGGGGCTGGAGTTTCTGCTAATTCTGGTTTGCCATCTTGGAAAGACTTAGTTAATGAATTTAGAAAAGGTATTGGACTCAAAGAAAATGAATTAAGTGATGATGATTATTTAAAAATACCTCAATATTACTATAATTTACGAAAAGAAAAAGAATATTATGAGTTAATAAATGAAGTTTTTAATGTTAATGCTGTTCCCAATATATTACATGATTTAATTTTTCAGTTTAATCCTACAACTATAATAACGACTAATTATGATGAATTAATTGAAGAAAGAGCAGAAGAAAAAGGATTGTTTTATGATGTGGTTTCTAGAGATAAGGATTTGCCCTATACACAAAATGATAAAATGATTATTAAAATGCATGGAGATCTCAAATATAATAATATTGTTTTAAAGGAAGAAGACTATTTATCATATTCTTCTAATTTTAAATTAATAGAGAATTATATAAAGTCACTTCTATCATCTAATGTTGTTTTATTTATTGGTTACAGAATTAATGACATAAATATGAAAATAATTTTTCAATGGGTTAAAGATATATTAAAAAATGATTTTCAACCGGCATATTTTATAAATACAAGTGCAAAAAAAGATAACAACAATATTCAGTTTGATTATTATAAGAATAGAGGAATTAATATATTAAATTATAATGAAGCTGAAAAAATAGATAGTTTTTCTGATAATCCTTGTTCTTTATCTTCTCTAGAAGGAAAAAAATTATATGATTTTTTATTATACTTGTTAAATGAAGAAAAGGTAAAAGATCTAGATTTTTATTATCAGAGATTAGTTGATTTAGACTATTTAAACATGATAAGGATAAAGGATTTAAAAGAAACTTTAGGTATATCTAGAGAGGTAAGCCAAAACGGTAATAATTTGGAGTTTTCAAATAGTGAAACACTGGATTATTTAATTAAAAAATTAATTGAATTAGATAATGATGATATAGAAAATCAGCAAGAAATAAGTAAACTTGAATTAATAAGAAGAGTTTTTGAAAAATCTGGGATAGAGAAGATTAAAAAAAATCAAGAAACTATTTATAAAGTAAAAAAGAAACAAAATAAAAATAGATTAATAAAATCAATATTAGAATTCGATTATATTTCTATTCATAATAACACCAATAAAATGATTAATTCTGTTGAAGAAGATAAATCTAAACTTGTAGAGAGAGCTTATAATTTCTATCAAGCTAAAAATTATTATGAAGCTTACACGACTTTAAAAAAAGCCTCTAAAATTGCTTTTAAAAACAAAAATTACATCACCTACTCTCTTTCAGAGTTTAATAGATATTATTTAGGAAGAATTCTATCTTCAATCAGTACTGATATTAATGAAGAAGAACGAATAAAAATTAAAGAAGAAGTTGGAAAAATTGATTTAGATGAATTATATTTTGAATTGCCAGCAGATAAAAAAAGGTCAATTTCTTTTATAAAAAAAATAATGAGTTTTGAATTTGTTTATATTGGCAATAACAGAATTATGAAACTCGGAGAAGAAGTAAGAAAAGATAAGAATACATATTATTTAACTGAAAACAAAAATAGCGTAAATATATTTAAGTTAAAGAGAGAAGCCCATAATTTTTGGGATTTTATAAACAAGAACTATTTAATGATTGATAATTATAAAGAGATAAAAACTTATTTTTATAGATATATTCAGAGTTTACTATTTAATTATAGTTTTGTAAAAGAGAAAATTAGAAAAGATAGTATTCTTATTCCAGGTGTGAAAGTAAAGACGATAAAAATAAAAAATATTGATTACTTCTCATCATTTATTATGATCAAATATCTAAAGAAGAAAGAGCTAATCTATCTTTTTGAAGAATATGATATAAAAGAACTAAAAGTTAAAGAACAAGAATTAGAAAAAATTATTAAGTCATTTAAGAATTTAATTAATTTCTTTTTAAAACTTGATAATAGAGTATTAAAAAATGAAATAAATAATTTCTTATATTTATTTTCATATATTGATATTGGAAAAAGCTATTTTAATGATATTTTAGATTCTATAATGAGTTTAATAAAAAATAAAGTATTAAAATCACATGAATATAGAAATATATCATCTTTTATAATTGAGCAAAATAGTAGTTTTAACAATATTTGTGTCGAAAGTTTAGATGAATTACTATTTAAATTAATGTTATTAGAAATTGAAAATGAAAAAAATAAAGATCTTTATTTTAATAATAAAATCATTAACAATATAGCTAGTGTTATTAATAAGAATGATTCGAAATTAATAAGTAAGTCTAGTAAATTAGTATCTTCATTACTTGAAAATTTAATTACTGAAACTTCAGAATCAAAGAAAAATAATAATAAATATTTACTAAACGTAATAGTGCCACTATTTAAAATTAGTAATGAAAAAGTGAAAGAAAAAATACGGGAAACCATCGTAACTTTTTTGGATAAGGATTTTGATATTAATTTATATTATAATTCTGTGAGGGGTAAGATAGTTGACAGTAATGAGAATTATGAAAAAAAAGCTGCAGAAATTATTCAAAATGAAATCGATAAAGCTAAAAAGAGAGAGGGAAAAGTATATCCAGATAAAGTGAAAGATTATTTAATAAAAATAGGTAATTTATATTTAAATGAAGAAATAGTATCGCCAGATTTATTTTTTAAATTTAAGGGAGAAAATGAAATTTTTGATTTATTTATTGATATTGATAATTTTGATTATGATCAGTTTAAAATAGATTGGATCTATAGGTTTAGTCTTAGTTTGCATGAAGAAATCTCTAAAAATAAAAAAGCAAAAAAAAGTATTAAAAGAAAATTGAAAAAGAAAATTATTGAAGAGCAAGTTAATAAAGATTTAAAAGAAATATTTTTTGAGTATTATGATTAAAAATGTCAATACAACATAAGTTATGAGATGTGGCATTTGGTATTTAATGATCTGATATTAATAAATAGTTATGGTAAATAGATTGGTTCACGAATTTTATTTAATTAAAAGAAGGTGAATTTCAATGGAGAATAAAAATGTAAGTAAATTAACAGATCATACTATTCAAAAGGGTTTAGTATGCTTTTGTCAAGCGAAAAATGTACCACCCTACCAATCGAATTGTGTACCACCTAGTTTAAAAAAGAGAAGGAGAAGAAAATACTCCTTCTGTAGTTAAAATTACTGGGCTTTCTTTGTTTTCTTTTGCTGATCTAAGAGTCGATGACTGGATCCATTAAATAACATTATCTTGCTGTTGTGAATCAGTCTATCAATAATTGCAGCAGTCATCCTTTCATCATGAAACACTTTAGCCCATTCAGCAAATTCAAGATTGCTGGTTAAAAATATAGAGCCTTTTTCATATCGTTCTGAAAAGATTTGGAACATTAATTGTGTCGCCTGATTTGATAATTCAACAAAGCCCAATTCATCAATTAATAATAAATCCAGTTTGTTGATCTTCTTTAAGAATTTAAGCAGCTGCTGTTCTTCCTGCATTTCAATTAGTTGATTACACAAACCAGCTGCTGTGAAGAATCCAACTGTTTTACCCTGTCTGCAGGCCTCAATACCTATTGAAATGAGCAAGTGGGACTTCCCAGTACCTGGTGATCCTAAAAATAAAACATTGGTGTTCTGATCAATAAATTTGCAGCTAAATAATTCCATAACTTCAGTTTTCGATAAAAAAGGAGCTTCAGAAAAATTAAACTGTTCGATTGTTTTTAAATTAGGAAATTTAGCCTGTTTAAAAAGTCTATTAAATCTGTTGTTTTCCCGCATGATAACTTCATATTCAACAAGGTTACTAAAAAATTGCTCATGGTTCCAGCTGTTATCTCTTGCTTCTCTTAGAATATCATCATAGCATTCTACAATACCTGGCAGGCGGCAGAATTTAAGCTGTTCTCTTAATTTATCATCCATTTATCTCACCACCTTTTACCAGTAAAGAATCGTACTCGCTTAAGGGAAGATGAGTAGTGTGGATATGGTCAATATTAAGTTTTTTCAAAATATCATCTGCTAAATACTGTGTACCACTGGTACACTGAGTTTGGTAACGAAGTACACTTAATACATCCTGATAGCTGTATCTGTTTTTCTGATCAAGTTCTTTTAAAATTCTGGCGATGGTTGGAACTGAATATTCTTCTGTTAGTCTCAGAATATCAATGAATTCTCTGGTCCCTTTAGATTTTGATCCTAAATGAGCCTGAATTAATCTATGATATTCAGTATATATTTCTGGTAGTTTCCAGTCCTGGATCACTTTTGCCTGATCATAGCCTCTAGCTTTTTTCCAGAGTAAGCTCAGGAAATGATAGGGGTTAAGAATTTCTTTGTTTTTACCAAAGAGCCTATCATGTACGGCAACCACTTTATCATTATAGACCAGTCTGATTTCAAATGGATATAGTCTAGCCTGTAGTCTTTTGCCAACATATTCAGTCGGTACAGAATAGCGGTTGGTATCTATATGAACCAGCTGATAGCTGCTAACTTTAACATCTTTAAGACGGGCATATTCATAAATTTCTGTTAGAGGAAGAAAATCTTCTGCTAACAATCTTTTCTCCCAGGTTTCACCGAGATGTTTTCTAGTTCTAAGTCTATGCTGACATTTTTTAAGCAGCATCTGATTTGTATCTTCATAACTGATAAATTCTGGTCTTGGTAAGAAGTAATTATTCTGGACATATTTTACTAAATTCTCAACTAAGCCCTTTTCGTTACCCTTGCCAGGTCCACAAAACTCTGCTTCAAAAGAGTAAAATGATTGTATTTTAAGGAATTCCTGCTGCAGTATACGATCCTGTTCTTTAAGAACTGTTTTTACTGCTGGTTTAAGATTATCAAAAATAATCTTTTTAGGAATACCACCAAAAAATTTAAAAGCTGAACTAAGTCCATCAAAAAAGAATTCTGTCTGTTCTCTGGGATAGGCTTTAACAAATTCTCCTTTGCCAGAGCATAATTTAGCACAAAAGGCATGTTTTTTTACGGGGACTCCATTTCGTTTAGAGTATACTTCACCAAAATCAACCTGTAGGGACCCACTAATTGGAACCAGTTTCAGATAGGCTTCCTGCTGGTGTATATGGAGTTTTTCTTCCTCCTTTCTACACTGATAGGTAAAGGAGGAATAAGTACCTGAATAGCCTTCCTCACAGATTAATTCATACATTCTGAGTTTAGTTAATTTTTGTCCTTTAGGAGCTTCATTGTTTTCCTTAACCATTATGTTTATTCGTTTTTTGAAATCACCATTTACTGGCTGAGGTCTGTCTGTACTTAACCTGTACTTTTGTTCTGGATTTGCAATAGCTCTAGTTACAGTATCGCGATGTATCCCAAGTTCGCTTGCAATAGCTCTCTTACTTTTCTTTTGATTAAAAAATAGAAACCTAATATAATTATATTGTGCCATCTCTTTCACCTTTCTTACCTCCTGTTTATAATGATTATTGGATAAATCAATTATACAGGAGATGGTGTTGAGATGGTACACTTTTCGATTAGCAGAACATTATTTTTGGTACACTTTTAGTTTAGCATATGCA
>Ga0208551_10076_pt1 | contig 17814 bp, 14 predicted proteins | sample Wag4S2015_5_14_FD_187360 | JGI IMG/M metagenome (GOLD analysis project Ga0208551, IMG submission 187360) | Deep subsurface shale carbon reservoir microbial communities from Ohio, USA - Utica-2 Time Series 2015_5_14 (SPAdes) (version 2) ... | reverse complement strand
TTTAAGGGGAGCTTTATTCATTATTACAAATTTTCTCTGATAACTTTTAGCTTTTTCTAATTCATTTTTTAACCACTGCTGCTGCCAATTTAAATTGGTGTTCTCGGTAGTATCCAAAAATATAAAATAAGAATCATCAAGCTGAAATGAAAAATAAAATGGCCCAAAATATTTATAAAAATTCTCATTGCCGTCATCTTTAATTTCTTTGCTGCCGATAGCAGTCAAAAAAGGAATATTCATTTTTTTTAAAGTTCTATAAAAAACTCTATATTTACTTTTATCGCCATCTCTAAGATTGTTACCTGTAGAAAGTATAAAATCCACATCACCTTTATTTATTTGTTCTAAAATTTTGTTATCAAAAATTGTAATAGAATTTTCAATATTACCAACTACGGCAAAAGTGTATTCTTCATTTTGAATATTATTTTTTATAATATCCATATTTTTTACATTTACGGCATTAAAATCTTGAATTGTATAAGGGGCATAAATTTTATAAGTAATCAAAATTACAATGATAAACAGAAAAATTGTCAAATAAATTTTGCTTTTACTCTTCATCTTTTATGCCTCCCCTAATAATTAAATAGAAAAAAACAAAAACCCCAATAAAAATCCCTACATATTTGCTAAAAAATCTCCAATAAAATAATAAGGGAAATAAATCTTTTTTATCTACAAATCTGGCAAAAAGTAGTGAGTAGCCACCTTCTGCAATTCCTGCAGCACCAGGGGTTGGTGCAAAATACATAATAAAAACAACCAGTATTTGTAGTGTCAAAATTTGAAAAAAAGAAATATTGTATCCAAGTCCCTGAAGTACTAAATATGAAAATGAAAATTCTGCTAACAAAAATAAAGTTGTGAACAAAAAGGATAAAAAAACAAAAATCTTTTTACCCTGAATGAAAAAAGCAAGATCCTCTGAAAAAAGTTCAAGGTGCTTGAAGACATATAAAATTATTTTTCTAAATCTTTTTTTAGTTAATAAATGTTTAGATTTAAGAAAATAAAAAAACTTATATATGCATTTCATTATTAATCTAAGTTTAAAAATTAAAAGATAAAATACAAAAAAATAAAGAGCTATAAAAATAGCTAAATAAATAAAAACATAATTTCCAGGAAGCAGATTAAGCATCGATTGATTTCTAAAAATTATAAAAGGAACAGATAAAAATAGCATTGTAGCAGATAATAAAGTTCTAATTAAAACAGCAGCTGATGATTTTCCTAAGGGTATTCCTTTTTTCTGCAAAAAATATACCTGAGCAAAACCTCCACCAGTTGCAAGTGGTGTTATATTAGAAATAAAAATATTTATAAAAACCAGCTTATAAACATTCCAAAATGATATATCAGCATTTAAAGTTTTTAAAACAAAATATAATCTTGAGCCATCTAAAATAAAATAGAAAAATAAAAGCGTAATAATTGAGATTATAACTGCTGTTGGAAAAGAGAAAAATACATCTAAATTACTACCCTGAGAATAGATTTTCCTTATATAATATAGAGAAATTGCTGATATAAATAGAAAAAGTGCAAAATAAAGGAGAGAATTTTTTATATTAAAATATTTATCTATAAAACTTTTATTTTTAGCTGCCATAAAAACCCTCCTTTGCTTAATCTAATAAATACTTATATTTCAATTATATTACACTTGAGAATAAATGTAAAAATAGAATTCATTTTAATTAAGTTTAATAAGCTGTATAATTAAGTACTCTTATTGTAATTAGGTGGAGTTGCTAAATAAGATGCTCCTAGAGCTAGAACTGGAAGCAGTAATACAATCAGCATTATTTCTGTATAACCATTAAAATAATCATAGGCCAATCCAAATGGTAAGGGACCTAAAGCAGATCCAATAACCATCGCTGTTGAGAAAAAGCCTCTGATACTGCCTAAGTTTTTTTTGCCAAAATAGTTTGGTAGCATTACTGAAGTGCTGACACCATCAAAAGCCATAAATGATCCATGAACTAAGGCGTAAATTATAAAGGCTGATTTTGTATCAGCTTTAATAATCAATAAGATTGCTACAATCAAAAATAAAAAGTTAAATGCTTTAACAAGTCTGACCTTAGCTCGATCCAGAATATAGCCGCCTAAAAAAGTCAGAGGAAATTTAATTATAGAAGTTAAGCTTAAAATATATGCTGCAAAAGTTGCGGTATATCCTTTTTCTCCAATAATTGAAACCATATGAAAAATTATACCTGTATTAATCATCGAAGGAATAACAACTAAATAAATAACCAGCCAAAATTCTTTTGTCTGCATTGCTTCTTTTAAAGTCCAGGGATCATTACTAATATGTACTCGTGGAGCATATTTACTACTTAGACTATCCTCTTCTTCTTCATTTATTCCATCAATTTTTAGACCAATATTTTCAGGGCGATTACGAACCAGGTACCAGCCTGCTGGAGCCATTATTATAAATAGCGCTAAAGTCCAGAAACGCCAGGCATTACTGAGCCCCACCAAATTAATAAAATAATTATTAGGTGTTTGCAAAATAGGCAAAGAAAATAGTAAAAAACTGTAAATAAGTAGATTGGATTCAATTTTAAGAATTTAAAAATTGAATGAGAAAATGTTCTAATAAAATTAGGCATGACAAAATAAACCTATGAATACAGGTTTTAAAAAAAGATATTAAAAAATTTAAATTCTAAGCAATTAGTGATCTTAAAGATCTAATGTTTTCTGGTTTATCCATTTTATCAGCTAAGATCAATGTTAAAAGCTGAGTTATTCCAGCTAAAAAAACATCGGCTTTAATACTCTTTAGATTCTGAGTTTTTAGATTACCAGTAACCATGGCATCTTTAAAATAGTTAATTGTCTGTTCAACCACTCCGCGTTTTTTGTAGAGGTCTATCCAGTCATCTGTATTTCTGATGATACCAGGATAAGTTCTTAAATCCTGATCAGGATATGTATAGGTAACTCTACCGTAACTGGAGTCCGTACAGGGGTCTTCACAGTAGCAGTTTCTTTTACCACCTTTATGATTAGTTTTAGGACAGACAAACTTAAATCTGGGGCTGCGGTTTTTACCGCGACACCAGCCATTAGGTTTCATTGGCAACGAAGAATCTTTAGGACATAACGGCCAGCCATTTTCATTGTATTCTGGTTGTAGCATATCTGACTTAGTATTTCTAGAATTAAGTGGTATGACTGCTTTATCAAAGCTAAAATCCTTAATTAAAAAGGGATAAGTCTGATAATTATCAAAGGCAGAATCAGCGATAAAAGTGGAGTAATGATGATTATGAAGATTAAAATAATCTTCTAAAACTGGTTTCAAAGAAGTTGAATCTCCAATAGATTTGTCTTCATCAGGTGAGTCAGACTTTTTCTCAACAGGTATTTCAGGGTGATTATCTTTAAATTCATCATCAAAAAATGAGATATGACGGATAACTCCAAGTCCATTAGTGACAATACCTGCTTTGTAGACATAGCAGAAATGGCCGTTAATGTAGAGCTGTTTTATCTCTTGATTAACCTGGGCTGAAGAAGGCATAGACTGATAGGCAAAGGCATATATATTAACATTTTTATCTTTTTTGTAGATGTTTTTAAGTCTGCGAATGATATTGTTTATGTATTTAGGATTGTTTTCAGTCACATAGGGTTCAAAGCCAGTTGTATCATAGATGAAAAGATCAGATTTTAGAGGATCAATTTTTCTGCAAAGTGGTTCAGTAACATCAACAAGATGATAAAAAAGTTCTTCTAAATTATCTTCAAACTTTGTCTTAAAACGGGAAAACTGAGAGATATCAGGAACAGATTTAAAACCACAGAAATCTCTTAAGTCACTGCTTAAAGCAAAAATATTAACTAAGAGCACAAGAGTTGGAATTCCTAATATTTTTTGCAGGATAAAGGCCGAAAGCATTGATTCCAGACCATATTCTCTTTTTCTACCAAAATATTTGTAGTAAGCAGAATAAAAACTTGATGGAAGAAACTCAGATAAATCAAGATATTGATCGAGCATTTCAAGGAATTGAGGTTTATCATTTTGAGCCCAATCTTTGGCCTGTTCATAAAGATCACCGAAAGACGATTGTTTTTTAGAATTAAAAGACATTATGATTTCCTCCTTTTGGTTTGTGGTATTTTTAGTATTTCTAACTATATTATACCATATCTTAAGGAGGAAGTCACCAAAAATTTATGTCGAGAGCCCTGTTATTTCGGGCCTTAGACATTATACAAACGACTAAAATAATTATTTAAAGGAGGTATTACAGCTGCACCAACAACTCCTCCAATCCCCAGAATACTCATTGCAAGTCCTCTTTTTGATTTAAACCAGTGAGGAACTAATGTCTGAGGCCAGAGTCCCATTGATCCCTGTCCGAAAAATCTCATTAGGAAAAAACCAATTAAAAGCATTACAGGATTGAAAACAAAACTCATCCAGAGAGCTGCTGCTCCCAGAGATAGAGAAATAATTACAATCATCTTCCGGTGGCCATATTTATCAATTTTCTGGCCCATAAATGTCAAGATAAGGCCAGAAATTAAAGTTCCTCCCGAATAAAGACTGGAAACTAAAGACCTACTCCAGCCAAATTCTTTTATGTAATGATCAATAAATATTGAAATTGAATATGTCTGACCAGGCCCTGAAAAAAAGAAAGCTAAAGCTGACATAAATAAGATTACCCAGCCATAATAAAACTTAGTTTTTATCGGTTTTTCTTCTTTTTCTAAATCTAAACTCATATTTATACGCTCCCTATTTATATTTATATCTTAACCAGACATAACTATATCACTTTAGTTTTTAAAGTCAATAATTAAACAGAAAAAAACCGACAGAACAAGTCTGTCGGAATATTAAAGCATAAATTACAGATCTTTTAATTTAAGTTTTTACAGGAGTCTCTCTCAATTATATTTGCAGGAACAATAGTATGCTCATATTTTTCAATCTGTCCATTGATAACAGCAATCAGTAATTCAGTTGCTTTATTTCCTAAAAGATAAATATTAATATCAACTGTTGTTAATGGTGGAGAGACAATTTTTGACATAGGATTATTATTAAAGCCAACTATTGATATGTCTTCTGGAATCTTAATATTCATATCACTCATAGCCTGCATAATTGTATAAGCCATTGTATCACTCATCCCATAAAAAGCAGTTATTTCGGGATGATCTTTGATCATTTTTTGGGCGAGAATATAAATATTATTATGATCAATTTTTTTCGTTTGCACAATTAAATCTTGATCAATTTTTAAATTGTTTTTCTGAAAAGAATTCACGTAACCCTGCAGCCGGTCTTCATTTAAAATATAATTATCATCACCTAAAATTACAGCAATTTTTTTATGACCTTTATCAATTAAATAATCAACAATTCTTTCACTTGCTTTAACATTATCATTATTAACCCAGTAATATTTACTAGTTTCTTCTGGTCGTCCAACAATTACAAAAGGAAAATTTATTTTTGTAAGTTCATTAATTAAATTATCCTCTTTTTTAGCTCTTAAAAGCAGGACTCCATCAATTTGTTTTCCTTTAACTGCATTTAAGACAGTCTTTTTTTCTTCTTCCTCTCCATTGCTAGTAAGTAAAAGCAAATTAAATCCTTTCGAATGTGCTAGAACACCAATTGCCCTTAAAATTTCTGAATAAAAGGGATCAGCAAAGGCTTTTTCAGTTGAATAAGGAATTACCAGCCCCAAATTATGGGAACGCTGTTTAACAAGATTACGGGCATTAATATTAGGGTGATATCCCATTTCTTCCATAATTTTTCTAACTTTAGTTTTAGTCTTTTCACTGATTCGAGAACTATCATTAATTACTCGTGAAACTGTAGATGGTGCTACTCCAGCTTTTTTTGCAATATCTTTTAAAGTTGTCATTAAAATCAATCCTTATAGTTTGATTTAAAAAATTATTATATCAGCATTTTAAGTAATAAAACAAATCTACGAATAAAATAGAATCTGCTTTTCATTTACCTACAAAAAGTTATTTTCAAAATTATTTTTTCTTTATTCATAGTAAATTTTAGTTTTTTAAAAAAACCAGAATTTCATTTAATGAATCTACAAAAAATTCACCATTAATAACATTATATCTAAGGTGCTGGTCAGTGTCTAATTTTTTTATCATAAATTAAATTTTTATTTTGATTTAGTATTTAACTGTATAATCACTAGCATTGCATAAACACATTTAAGCATTATAAAATTTAAGTTATTGATAAAGTATACTATCTACAGAATATTCATTCACCATCTTCTCATTTTTTAAGAAAAAGAGATATAGAATATTAAGAGATATACTTTATCCACATTTTGCCATAATATATCTAGTCTTTTTATAAAATTACTGGATTGATTTCTGTTGAATCTAAAAACTCTGTATCTCCTGGCTTTCGATTAGCTGATATATTTTTTCGTGATTTATCACTCTCTGATCTTTAGATGAACATAATGGTGGTCGATTTATCTTTCTGATAAAAGCTTTCAAACTTACAGGCTCTAAAGTATTATCTCATGTTTTACTTTTGAAAAGATAATTATCAGAAGCATCAAAAACTTTCCAATTCCACCCCTACTTTTTATCCCTTTTTTCATTTACAAACTAAACAAATTATTTAAAATAGAATGTAAGGCTGGGTCATCTACTGGCAACTACAACTGCTGTAAAAACAAATACAAGAAAATTTTAATTATAGATAAAAACCCTATTCCAATAGAATAATTAGAAATAGGGTTTTTGCTCTGAATATTTTTTATTTTACCACCAGGATTCAAATTGAACACCATAAACGGTTCCACTATCCTCATTAAATTCATCTGCAAAAACAGGTTCAGTTTTCGCATCATCTTTGTACTCATCACCGAAAGCATGAGTTACAAAAAATCTTAACTCAGGACGGCTCCAAAAATTACTTTCTAATTTAATTGTAGGAGCGATAGTTAATTTAGTTACCTTATAATCTCCTTTGTCATTATCAGTATAATCATGACCAATCTCATATTGCATTGCAAAATTATCAGTTAAGTAATTTACAAAACGGACACCAGCAGTAATATCAGTTCTATCATTTTTACCGTCATAATCTTGATCAAATTGATAAACAAATTGAGGCATAACATCCCAATTTTTATTAATCGAAGTTAAACCATAAGTTAATAATCTAACAGAGCTTTGTTCTTCATTGTTATTTAAACCATATGAAGAACCTACATTAGATCCTAAATCATCTCCATACTGCAGAGCTGCTGTCATGTTTCCATCTGTAAAACCATAAAAGTCAGAACGGTTATAAACAGCTGCGGCTTGAATACCAGTTCTATCCTTTGTAGTTACTTCGTTTTCATCTCCATTTGACCAAGAAGGAGTTAATTCAAATTCCCAATAACCACCTAAACCTTCAATATCTTTTAGTCTTATATCGATATTTTGTTGTGACTTTTCCCCAACATTTTCAAATACAGTACCTTCAGACTCTCCAATAAAAGCTAAATCCATAGAAAAATTACTAAATTTAATTCCCTTAGCTCCAGCACCATATCCACTCATATCTCGCCAGTAAAAATCTGTAATATGAATGTCATTTCTACCGTAGAAGCGACCACCTGCCCAAAAATTAGCTTCAGGTGCAAAATCAAAACCTCCACCTTCTACAAAAGCTTCTCTAACTGCCATTCCATCTTCCCATATACCATAAGTTCCATCTAAATTATTAGAATGAACAAAAGTGAATTGACCTTTCATCCAAGCCCCAGAATTAGTAGTCATCTTATTAGAAACTGTTTGTTCAAAATAAGTATCCATTTCATTTCCCAGTCTAAAATCGCTAGGAAGTTTCTGATCTGTCGAACCTCCATTGGTATTCATCACATAACCAGAACGAGCATATCCGTGCCACTCAAAACCTTCCCAACGACTTTGCTTTTCCTCAACAGTATCTAATCTTGTATTCTGTTTTGCATCACTTTCTTTTAAAACATAAATATCAGAACCAATTTCTTCGAGTTCACTTTCAAATTCAACTGTCAGAGAATTAATAATATTTTTTACTTCTTCAACCTCAGCATCACTTATGTTATTATCATCAGAATTTCTCTTATTTAATATTTCCTTAACTATAACTTTAACATCTTCCGCTTCACTTTTACTTAAATTTTGATTGTTCTTATCTATTTCATCAGTAATTTCTTTTAAAACTCTATTCACTATTACAGCCATTTCATAACGATTCATAGAATCTCTGCCCTTAAATTGACCATCAGAATATCCCTCAATAATTCCACTGGCAATCAAATTATTAATAGCATCATATGCCCAGTGATCAGAAGGTACATCAGAAGGAGTTGAAGCCCCTATTGATAAAGAAAATGTCAACAACATTAGAATAGCCAAAATTGTTATAGTTTTTTTCATAAAATATTTAACCCCTTTCAAATTTTTGAATTTTTATAAAAATTTGTCTATATTACATCACCATTTAATAGTTATCACCTTCTTTCTTTATTTAATACTTATGCAATCGTTTGCACAAATATTAAAAAATTATTTTTCTTTCAAATTTTTGAAAACTCTCAATAAAAAAATTATTATATGGTTAAACTGCGAAAAGTCGATTTTAGCTATTTTAAAGATTTGATATTCTAATCATAATAGGGATTGTGTAATTCAAAAATTGATAGTTAAGACTTTTCGCAGTGCAATTATTTAATATTATCTCAACACAAAAAAACATATAATATTTTCCAATTCATATAAATATAAATACTAAATCAACCTTTTACTCCACCGAGTGTTAATCCACCAACTAAGTAGCGAGAAAGAATTAAGAAAATAGCCATAACTGGAAGCATAATTAATACAGAAGCAGCTGCAAATTGAGCCCAGGCTGTATTAAACTGACCTGCTAAATTAGTTAAACCAACTGGTAGGGTATATAAACTATTATCTGTCATTATAACCCTGGCAACCATATACTCATTCCAGGCAGTCATAAACGAAAATAAAGCTGTAATTACCAGAGCGGGTTTAGCAAGAGGAAGTATTATCATATAAAAAGCCTGAAACTGATTTAAACCATCAACTAAAGCTGCTTCTTCCAGACTTTCTGGAATAGTATCATAATAACCTTTCATCTGCCAGACGCAAAGTGGTAAAGCTGTAGAAGAATACATAATTATCAAACCAATATGCGCCTTAGCCATTCCTAAAAAAGGCACTACTATTGTTTGTTCCGTTAAACCAAATTGAGCTAATAAAATATACATTGGTAATAAAAGCATTGTAGCCGGAAACATCTGAGTTAACAAAAAGAAAGTCAGTCCACCTTTTCTTCCTGGAAATCTTTTGCGAGAAAAAACATAGCCAGCTGTTGAAGCTAAAGAAACGCCAATGATAACTGTAAAAAAAGTTACTAATAGAGAGTTTCTAAGCCAGATCAAAAACCCTTTATCAAAAATTAAAGTTCTGTATGCCTCAAAAGTAGCATTATCAGGTATAATCGCAAGACTTGTTGAATGTAAAGAATTACCAGGTCTTAAAGAAGTTCCAAAGACTCTTAAGGCTGGATAAACTGCTATAATTACAGAAATAATTAATATTATATGAAAAACAATTTTTTTCCATGTAGGATCATTTTTAACAGACATTTAATAACCTCCTTTTAATCTTCATTAATATAATCAATAAAGCTGATTGCCCAGACCAATAAAATAACAAAAATAATTAAAGAAAATGCCGCTGCATAACCATAACGATAAAATTCAAAGGCGGAACGATAGACATGAGTAACTAAAATATCAATTTTATTTGTTAAAGTATTTTGAGTTAAAAGATAAATAACCCTTAGATTATTAAATGTCCAAACTACACCTAAAATAACAGCTGGCAGCATTACTGGTTTTAATAAAGGTAAAGTTACATGCTTAACCTGCTGCCAATTACTAGCTCCATCTATTTCAGCGGCTTCATAAAAAGTAGGATCAATACTCTGCAGGCCACCTAAAGCAATCATCATCATAAAAGGAATTCCAAGCCAAATATTTACTATTAAAGCAGCGGAAAAACCTGTATTTGCCTGACTTAACCAGGCAACTCCTGGCACTCCCAACCTTCTTAAAAATAAATTTACTGCTCCATAACGATAATTAAACATTCCCTTCCAAATTAAAACAACAATATACTGAGGAATAGCCCATGGTATTACTAGTAAAGTTCTATAAATTGATTTAAACATTAAATCACGATCAAGTATAATAGCATAAAAAATACCAAAGCCAACATGAGCAACTACATTAATAACAGTCCAGACTACAGTTCTTAATAGAATAATCCAAAAAGAACTTTCACTAATTATTTGAATAAAATTATCAATTCCAATATAATCTAATGTTCCATTCTGAATAAACTGGCGCATATTATACATATTCAAATTAGAAAAAGCCAATCTAAAGTTATAGAAAAAAGGATAAATAACTACAAATAAAACTACTATAAAAGCTGGTAGTAACATCAAATAAGAAAATTTGTGTTCCCTCCAAAAATCTTTTAATGAAAAGTTTGATAAGGCTGATGTAAACCTTAAATTTTCATCAGGTTGACTCATTTAATTACCTCCTAAATAATTTTAAATAGAGGGGCAAATACCCCCTCTATTTAATTGTAAGTAAAATAATATTTACTGCATGCTTTTAATATTTTCTTCTGCTTCTTTTTGCATTTGTTCTGCAGCAGCTTCAGGTGTTAAATCATCACTCATTACACTTTGTAAAGCAGGTCTAACAGCATCCCAGATACCTCTCATTTCAGGAACTACAGGTATTGCTTTTCCATTCCTCAGCTGTTCAGCAGATCCTTTCATAATTGGATCATTTTGAATTTGAGGTAAACCATATGCCTGATCATTACTTGGAAGAAAATTGTTTTCTACAAATAATTCTTGTGCTGCTGTACTTGTCATGAAATCAATAAATTTAATAACAGCAATTTGTTTTTGCTCAGGTAATTGTGACATTACAATAAATCCTTTGCCACTTGTCAATGGTTGACCATATTTACCAGTTTTTTCGAATCTAGGAATTGGGGCAACACCTAAATCAACATTTTCAGCATTTTTATAACCTTCAATTGCCCAGTCACCATTAATGATAAAGGCTGCACTTCCTTCTTTAAATAAACTATCCATCAGATCATAATCAGATTCTCTTGGAACAATTTCATGCTCAAATTTAAGTGAATGAACAAATTCTAAAGTATCAACAGTTGCTTCAGTATCTAAATTTGGGTTATATTCTTCATCAAATACCCAGCCGCCAAAACCTCCGTGGAAAGCAGCCCACCAAAATGGCTCATTTAAATTATATGCTAAACCATATTTGTCAACTAGACCATCACCATCTTCATCAACTGTATTTGCCTTAGCAACTTCAATTAAATCGGACATTGTTTCTGGAGCCTCATCCACAATATTTTTATTGTACATTAACATTAGATGGTTACCCATAGTTGTTGGGACACCATAAATTTTTCCATTTAGACTCATTCCAGGAAGAGCAGCATCAATATATTTGTCTTTCATATCTTGACTAATTAACTCATCTAATGGTTGAGCAAGTCCCATAATTGAAAATGGGCCAACATGGTCAAAAGGACTTAATACTACATCTGGTCCCTGACCACCCATATATGCAGTCTGAGTGTTCTGCCTTAAATCTTCAACACTACCAGCATGAGTTCTTTCTACAGTAATATTAGGATATTTGTTTTCAAATTTTTTAATCAGTGGATCTAAGATTTCATTATCAATTCTTTCTTCATCAGCTTCCCAAAAGTTAAGTGTTATTTTTTCTGTAACTTCTTTTTTATCAAGATCCTGCTGAGCAGCAGCACCTACAGAAAAGATTAAACTTAACGCTAAAACTAAAATTGAAATAGTAATAATTGATTTTCTCATTAATAATTCCTCCTTTTAATTTTTTGTAACTTAATTTAATTCAATGGTAATTTTATTTATAACAACTGGAACTGTCAATTCCAGTGTATTATCAAAGTAATCAAAGTCACTTATTTCATTACCATCAACATAGATATTTAGAGGATCCTTATTTAAGTTATTAAAAAGCAGCTTATAATTTTTAAATTCCTGTTGATAGTTTTCTTCTATACTATTTATATTAAATATTAGCTGATTATCTGTATATTCATATTCAAATTCAGTAATGTTATAGTCTCCATTTTCATAATTAAATGAAATACCATCATCATCATAGAGTTTATAACTTCCAAACTTGTTGGCTTTATTTAAATAAACATTTAATTCCAGACATTCAATCTCTTTTTCTCCAATATAATTTAGTTTTTTATTTAAGGGAATAATACTGCCAGCTTTAATGAAAATTGGCATAGTATCCAAAGGAGCATCAACTATTAAATGTTTTTCTCCCTCATAAACTTGTTTTGTCCAGAAATCTATCCACTTTCCTGCTGGAAGATAAAGCATTCTCTTATCCTTATCAGGCTGATAAACAGGAGCTATCATAATACTATCTCTAAGCATAAACTGATCTGAAAGATTCTCGCATTCTTTATCATCCGGATATTCCATAATTAAAGGTCTCATAACCGGAATTCCGCTTTGGGAAGCCTGATAAAAAAGATTATAAATATGAGTAATTAGTTTATACCTTAATTCAATATATTTTTTAATTATTTGTTCATAATTTTTGCCAAAGGACCATGGTTCTTGAGAAATAGCTCTGCTCTCACAGTGATTTCTAAAGAAAGGAACAAAGGCTCCCAGTTGAGTCCAGCGGCATAAGAGTTCTCCATTACTGTTACCGGTAAAGCCTCCAACATCAGTACCGCAGAAGCTGATACCTGACATACCCATATTCATCAGCATTGGCATTACAAGCTTAAGGTTATCCCAGATACTTCTATTATCTCCGGTCCAAACAGCAGAATAGCGCTGTATACCAGCAAAACCGGCTCTAGTTAAAACAAAAGGTCTTTCATTTTCTAGACTTTCTTTTAAACCTTCATAAGTTGCCTTATCTTCTAAAAAACCATATAAGTTATGAAAACGTCGGTGGGTGCCACAATCACCATCATTTTGATGCATTACATTAACATCCATAGTATCTGTTTTATTAAAAGCAGCAGGTTCATTCATATCATTCCAGATACCTTTAACACCAATATCTATAAAATCTTTCTGCAGCCCGGCCCACCATTTTCTTACTTTTGATTGAGTAAAATCCGGGAAAGCACATTTTCCCGGCCAAACCTTATCTATAAATACTTTACCATCCAAATATTTGCAGAAATAATCATTTTTCATACCTTCCTGATAAAGTTTATATTCTGGATCTCTTTTTACACCAGGATCAATAATTGTAACCGTTTTAATTCCATTTGCCTTAAGATTAGAAATCATAGCTTCGGGATCAGGAAAATGATCTTCATCCCAGGTATAAATTTTATACTGATACATATAGTGAATATCGAAATGAAAAGCATCACAAGGTATTTCTTTATCTCGAAATGTTTTGACAAGCTGATCAACTTCAGCCTGTGGATAATAACTGTAGCGTGATTGGTGATAGCCCAATGACCACTTTGGTGGTAAAGGCATTGTTCCTGTTATTTGTGAATACTTGCTTACTACTTCTTTTAAAGAAGGACCATTGAAAAAATAATAATCTAATTTTCCACCTTCAGCCCAGAAAGAAAAATAATCCTGACCCTCACTTCCTAGATCAAAGAAAGTCCTATAGGAATTATCAAAATATATTCCATAACTATTTTTCTGATTAAAGCTGATTAAAAATGGAATTGACTGATATAAAGGATCAGTATCAGTAACATGAGGAAAAAAAGTATCATGATTCCACATCTCATAAAGTCTTCCCTTTTTATCAAGCCAACCAGTTTTTTCTCCTAAGCCATAAAATCTTTCATTTTCTTTAAATGATTTCCAGGCTCTAACCTTTTGCTTTTTCCAGCCTAAAGCATATTTACTATAATCTTCATGAATCAATTCTCCGTTTTCATTAAGTACTTTGAGTATAAACTTTTTTTTGCTAATTTTAAGAAGCAGTTTATCAGTTTTTATAAGTAATTCAGATTCTGTTTCATTTAGTTTAAAATTTTGGTAACTTAAACCATGTTCAGTCACTGCCTGAGTACTCTTGTAACTAATTTCCTGTTTTGAATGAGCCATAATCACTCTAAAAATATCAGCAGTCAAAAATCTGATTACCAGACTTGCATATTCAAAATTTAATCTTAGTTCGTTTTCTTTGACCTCATAATCTAAAACAGCATTTAATTTATGATAATCAATACTGTTATCTTTGGTTTTTTTCTGTAGTAAAGTTTTACTATTATCCATAAACATCTCTCCCCTCGAACTTAAAACATTTCTAAGTAATTTGTGCAATCGTTTGCGCAAATAGCAAAAAAAATATTTTATAAGCTTGTTATTTACATTTTAATACATTAATTTAGCTTTTGCAAGTATATTTAGAAAAAATTTTAAATTTTGTAAATTTCCCTTTTTATCTGATATAATTAGATATAACTTAATTATAAAGGGAGGTACTCAATCTTGAATAATAATAAATTAAAAAATATTTTGAAATCTGTCGAAAATCTTATATTGTTTAAAAATATTAGAAATGATCAGACAATCTTTAAATTGTCAAATCATCTAAAAGGAGATATTTCTGAAAAATCTAAAATAAGCGAATTAATTTATAGTTTTTTAGAGCTGAGTATTGAGCATGGTTTAAGTGGTGATCTCTGGCACAATTATCTAAAAAAAAGAATTACTTCCTCAAAGAATATTTTTAGCTTAAAAGCAGAAAAAAATTTAATAAATAAGCAGAACAGCCTTTATCAGGTAGCTCTTACTGATATTAAAATCTTAAATTCTTTGTTTGCAATTAAGTTTACTGATTTATTAAAAGCTCTGGATATAGGTAATCGAGGATATCTAGAAGACTTTATTATTTCTGATTCTGACTTAGATCAATATAATGAAAAAATTAATGCTGGTATCTTTAATTCTAATTCTGCTCAAGCTAATTTAGATAATCTAATTAAATTTTATCAAAATTATGGAGCTGGCATTTTAAATCAAAGCCGGGCTTTTTATTGGCAAGAAAACAATTTAAAAACTGTTAATAATCCAGATCCTATTACCTTTAACCAATTAATCTCCTATCAAAAAGAAAAAAATAAATTAATAGAAAACACCGAAAGTTTTTTAAATGATTATCAGGCACATAATGTGCTTTTGTATGGGGATAGTGGAACTGGTAAATCTTCTTCAGTTAAAGCTCTGCTAAATAAATATTATAAAAAAGGTTTACGGTTAGTTGAAATCAACAGCTCTCAAATAAAGCAACTGCCTGAGATATTAGATTATTTAAATGAACGCGGTCTTTATTTTATTATTTTTATGGATGATCTTTCCTTTGAAGAATTTGAGACAGAATATAAATATTTAAAAGCAGTAATGGAAGGTGGAATAGAATCCAAACCCAAAAATGTTCTTTTTTATGCGACCAGTAACCGCCGCCATCTGGTTAGAGAAAAATGGCAGGACAGGGAATCTGAAGTCCATGAAAATGATATATTAAATGAAAAATTATCGCTGGCTGAAAGATTCGGTTTAACTTTAATGTTTAATAATCCATCTCAAGCTGAATATTTGACTATAGTTAAAAAACTAGCGGCTCAGGCAGATTTAAAAATTAAAGAAGCAGTTTTAAAAAGAAAAGCTCTGCATTGGAGTAAGTGGAATAATGGACTTTCAGGTCGTTCAGCAAGACAATTTATTAATCAACTACTTAAAGAAAAAAATAAATAAAACTCACCCCATCTTTTTTAATTAAAATATTATTTTTAAAACAATTCTTATTCTATATGATATAATAATATATCTGACTGAATATATCAAGAAAACAACATTAAATTTGATTTTTAAATACATTAGTTCTATAATTGATAAAAATAGTTAGATTTGAGGTGTGAAAAAAATGATGTATAATCAGGATCTTTATTATTTAAATTTGGGTAGAAAAACAACTCTTATTGCAATTATTGGCTTTATTATAGGAATTATCTTTGCTTTTTTACTTTCTTTTTCAAAAATAGCTATTTTCTTTACAGCTTTAATTTTTGCTTATATAGCACTTTCATCTTTTTGGGGGGCTTATAATTTAAGCAAATGGTTTAAAAAATATCGTTATAGGATGCCTAAATATTTATGGTTTTTACTAAACATATTTATCTATTTAGCAGGTATTATAGTTGGTTTAATTGGATATGGTTTTATAGAGCATTTTTTGTTAGTATTGGCTATTGATCAGCAAAAGGATAATATAGGCTTAATTTCTGCTCAAATTATTCTAATACCTTATTTAGGTTCTAAATATGCAAAAAAAATTAATTATTAAAAAACTAAACTCCCGAATTAATTCGGGAGTTTAGTTTTAGCTGTTATATAATTTTTCAGCAATATCTTTAAGTAATGAATAATCAGCTAATTTATTAAGCCATTTCTCTGGAATTGAACTAAAGCCATAATAGGCTCCTGCAAGCTGTCCAGTGACTGCTGCTGTAGTATCTGCATCATCACCAAGATTAGCAGCTAATAATACTGCCTGCTCAAAGGAATCCGTATTTAAAAATGACCAGAGACTGGCTTCTAAAGTATGTATTACAAAACCATCAGACTTAATTTCATCTCTATTTTTTTCAAAAGATCCAGTTATTGATTCAATAACTTTATTTGTTAAATTTAAATCTAACGCTGTTTCTTTGATAACTTTAATTTTAAAAGCGTCCATTTTAATTCTTGCATTAATAAACTGTTGGATTAAGGCTCCTAAATATTTACAACTATCTATAGCCATCTGATTATTATGAGTTGTTAAAGAACTTTCCCCAGAATATTCAACAGCTTCTTTAAAATCATTCCTAAAATAAATTGGTACTGGAGCTAATCTCATTAAAGAACCATTACCAGCTGCCATTTCTCTTTTTGGTGGAAGTTCTTTATTTTTTTCATAATGTTCAAGAGAATTTGCTGTATTATTACCGATATCAAAACAGTTTCCGGTTGAACTTAAATATCCATTTCGATACCAGCTGCTATACCTCTGCAGCTGATCATCTAAATTAAAACCCTTTTCTGTTAAACTTTCTGCAAGACAGAGTGCCATTGAACTATCATCAGTCCAATAACCAGCATCTAGATCATGAGGACCACCCGCCCTCATATCAGTCAATTTTTCAAATGTATCTCTGGTTTTAAATTCAACAGCAGCTCCCAGAGTATCTCCGACAATTAATCCAAAAAACGCCCCAAATGCATTATTTTTGATTTGATTTTCTATTTTTTTCATAAGTTTTTTATTATCAGAAGGATATTTATTCATATTAATCACCATTTATTCTCCAAGAATATTTTTAATCTTATTTGTTGCATCTAAAATTGGACTTACAGAGTCATCATAATTTACAGTATCAATAAGTAGAGAAATTAATTTAGACATATCTACTTCTTCAAACCAGTCAGCATCTTTGAATTTTTGTGGAACATAAGTAAGATTGGTCGAAAATAATTTTGTGATATAACCATTTTCATAGTATTCATCCATTTTTTCAATACCATTAGTAAAGAAAGTGAATGAAACAGCTACATAAACATTTCTTGCGTTTTTATTTTTTAATTCTTTGGCAATATCAAAAACAGATCCACCAGAT
>Ga0208551_10072_pt1 | contig 18191 bp, 22 predicted proteins | sample Wag4S2015_5_14_FD_187360 | JGI IMG/M metagenome (GOLD analysis project Ga0208551, IMG submission 187360) | Deep subsurface shale carbon reservoir microbial communities from Ohio, USA - Utica-2 Time Series 2015_5_14 (SPAdes) (version 2) ... | reverse complement strand
TGCAGACGTAGATGCTTTAGGTAAAGATATGGACGAATTAGAAGCTAAAGTAAATGCTTTAGAAACAGATATGCCAAAAGATAACATTGAATTTAGTGGTAAAGTTACTGCTGTTTTCCAGGCTGGTGACTATGGTGATAAGGGTGAAAAAAGTGCAACAGCTGAAGCTCTAGCTGATGGTGACGTACTGGACATTGATTTACCACGAGTTGGTGGTTCTCTTTCTGATAATACTCAATATAATAATTATTATAATGATGGTGGAGACTATGATGATTTTCCAGCTGAACAGGCATTTTACCAGGAATTTGACTTTGTTGTAAATGCTGAGGTCAGCGGAATCAATCTGGATTTTGTTGTTGATACTATTACCAATGGTTTTTCTGATTACGAAGGTTATAACTATGATGGTTATGAGTCTGTGCTTGGTGACCAGGGTGATGGTAAAGATATAACTATGGATACAGGCCGCTTAGATATTTCCAAAGATAACTGGATGCTTAAAATTGGAGATATGGACGATTATGATGTAGATGAGAATGCATACTTCTTTGATGTAGAAGATGCTGAAGGTGTAGAATTTACCGGTCCTGTTTATGGTCTGGATCTTAAAGCCTTTGCTATCGGTTTTGATGAAGGTGCTAGTAATAATGACGATAATGATACAACTCTTCCATATAAAAATGATTACAGCAGTGATAATGAATATTATGGTGTAGCTGCTACCAAAGATTTTGGTAAAACTCAGGTAACAGGTAAAGTCTATCAGGGCAGCATTGACGGAAAGTCTTTTGTTAATAATGGCGAGACCGTTAACGGTGAAACCGTTACTGATGTTGCAGTAGCAGTTCAATCTGCTCTAACTGATGCTCTGACTGTAAGTGGAGAAGCTGTTTATAACCAGTTAGATGAAGCTGATACTGATGACAGTTTATTCCAGATTAATGCAGATTATAAATTGAGTGATATCTGGAGCTTCCGCGGTAGTTACCAGACTGTTGGTGATGAATTCAATGGTGGTAGTGCTGAATTCACCGATGGTACAGATTATTTCACTGGTGTAGAATCAGATCTGGAAGAAGACTATGATTTTGATAAATATACACTGGGTACTTCCTATGTAGTAAATGATAATAACAGTCTTGATTTTGATGTAATGATGGTTGAACATGAAACAGGTCAGCCACCTCTGGGGACACTTATTACTACTAATGAAAAAGCTAATGAAGATAAGATGGAATATGGTGTAGGCTGGAATAATGTTTACGGTAAATTTACCAATCACTTCAAGGTTTCTTATATAGAAAATGACTATTATACTGATGCGATAGATGATGATGCAACAGTAGTTGAACTGGGAACAGAGTTTCCCTGGACAGAAAAAACTACTGTAAGTGCCAGTGTAGTTAATAAACAGGCAGACCTTTATGATAATGAAGGTATCTGGGACAGAGATATGCAGTATACCTATCTTAATGCCGGTCTTGACCACAAGTTAGCCGAGAATATCAGCTGGCTGACAGAGGTAATGTATATTACTGGTGATGTTGAACAGTTAGATAATGAAGCAGATGCTTATGATATTGCTGGTGTCGACAACCCTGATACTGATAGAACTGCTGGCGATGCTGATATCGATGGTAGCTTTATCACAACATCTCTATCAATTAGCTTCTAAATATAGCTTACAGCTAAAAGATAGATAAAAAGATAGATAAAAAAACAACCCGGGGGATTTATTCCCTCGGGTTTTTTATGTCTTAAGAAAAAAATAACAAAATATGGAGGAGGAATTTAAAAAGTGAAGAATAAAATTATAGTATTAATGATGGCTTTAATGATAGTAGGGCTTGCAGCAGGTAATGCAGCAGCTTCTGAATGGGAAGCTATTGGTGGTATTGCTATTACAAATGTAACATTAGATAAATGGAATAGCACTATTGACGATCTAAATACATTAGTTGCGAGTGATTTTAGAGGTCAAATTCCAACAAGTAACATTGATGAAATGGACAACATTGACAGAGTTCCAATGATTTATTTGGGAGCTAAAAAGGAATTAAATGATAAATGGACAGCAAACATTCAGTATGAGCATATTTTTGGTACTGTGGAAACAGATTTTGATTCTGCTGTAGGTAGTGGATCAGCCGAGATTGATGTTGCTCTAAATGGACTTGCTTTTCTAGCTGATTATGAATTAAATGAAAGATAGTCAGTTGGTGGTGGAGTGGCATTTTACAAAGGTACAAAAGATAAGAATTTTGAAGGACAGGCTTTTGCTGCATCTGGCTTAGTAGATAAAGAAGTTGATTTAGATGCAGTTAGTTATCGTATGGGTGTTGGTTATACACGTTCCTTTGCAGAAAACTGGGATTTTAATGCTGGTTTAGATTACTTATATCTTGAAATGGATGATGATGAAGAAGGTAATGTCTACAGTAAAGGATTTTCTTACACTGCAGGTGTAACTTATAACTTTTAATTAAAATAATAGATTGAAGTACAAAGCCCTTAAGGCAGAGATTTCAGTTCTGCTTTAAGGGCTTTTTCTGTTTTGTAGTACTTTTTCTCCTAACAAAATAATAAAGTAAACGTAGATGTAAACAGTATACGTAAACTGTCTACGTAGTGAGAGGAGGAGTAGTAGTGCCTAAAAAAATAATAACAACTAAAGCTGAAAGTAATCTTGGTCCAAAAGCAATAAGTATTTCTAATCGGAAGGGTGGAGTTGGAAAAACTACTTTGACTTCAGTAATTGCAGAGGAACTAGCCAATGCAGGCTACTCAGTAGTAATGCTGGATCTTGATTCACAGACTGACCTGACAGACATCAACCTGAGCCAGAATGAAGATAGTAATCTTTTCGATCTGCTAACAGGCCAGAAAGCATTAGAAGAAGTAGTAACTGAGCTATTCAGCAAAGGAGACAAGAAAATCATACCTGGTTCAGCTAGAGTAGATGAAATACAGACAGGTGTCAGTAATACTCTGGCTGAGATAGTAGATAAGCTGAAGGAGACATATGATTTTGTTCTCTTGGACCATCCACCGAGTTTGACTGAGCTTTCAAGAGCTGGCTATATTATCAGTGATCAATTGCTAATCATTGCAGAAGCACAACAGCTATCATTAAAAAATTTGATCAGTTTCTTGCTTGAGATAAAAAAACTGCAACTGAAGACAGAAACTACGCTAGAATTGCTGGGAATAGTAGCTAATAAAGTTGATCATCGTAGAAAATTAACTGGCAAAATGCTTATAGAGTACAAAAGAACCTATCCGGAGCTTTTCTTTGACAACTACATTGGTGTAGATACAGCAATTCCTAATGCTCAATTCAATCAAGAAACAATGAGAGAACTACCATGGAGACCTATTACACTGAGCCAGTTCGAGAGAGTAATTGAAGAGATGATCCAGCGGCTGCAGTATGTGAAATACTAAAATTCTAAGGGGGAGTTTGATGCCTAAAAAAGTGAAGGTAAATAAATCAGAGTTGAAAAAGAAGTCGAAAGTAAAGGATAATGATGATACTTTGAAGGAAAAGTTGAAAAAGCGAAGAGAAAAGAAAAGCTTTGATGAGGTTCACACCAGGGTTACTACCTATCTTGAAAAGCCAGTCAGGGAGAAGATGGAGCTGCTCAAGGATAAGGATGTAATAGATAGCTATACTCAGCTTGTAAATCTGGCTATAAAACACTACATTGCAAAACATCTGGACTGAGACCAATGACCTATGCCTTTTTAATGAGGGCATGGGTCTTTTTAATATATTCAATGGTAAAAAAAGGAAATAAAAAACTAAATAAACATATATGATTATATTGAAGGGAATAGCTTCCTAGTTGAACTATTCCCTATTTCAACGCTAAAAAACAATTCAAAGGAGTGGATAAAATGAGGATAATAAAAACATTTGAAGATGTGGAATTGCTGGAAAACACAGAAGTGCTGAATGGGGAATATTTGCAGTGGATCAAGGACTACTTCCTGCAGCTCTTTGAAGCACTGGGCCGGAATGGAGAAACACTGGACCAGTTCAGACTGGGGTGGCTGGAAGGATTTATAATTGTGCTGGAGAAGGGAGATAACCTGAGGGATCTTTCAATGCTGGGACTAAACCCGGAAGATGAAGGGATGCTAGGATGTTCTCTGGAATATGTTGAGGAATATAAACTAAACAGTATAAGTTTCTACAGGATCGGCCTTCTGTTGGACAATGAATGTATGATGACGTTCTTTTCTGAGGTGGGAGCACATGACGAAGAAATTGAAGACTACCTGGCTGAAGAAGCTGTGGAGATCGAAAAATACCACAGGGAAGACAAAGCTGAGCTGAATGAAGATGATGAAATACCATTCTAACTAAAGAAGGAGCAAAGAAAATGCTAAACTACAAAGAATTTGATGACCAAATGCTGCTGGGTAGATTGGTTTCTGAACCAGCTGCAGCTGAACTTTTCCAGGACTACAACTCACTGGAGGAAATAATACTGAAAACATACAGCAATGAGCTGAAGAAATACAAAGGAATAGGGAAAGTTAAGAGTGAACAAATTCCGGCTGTAGCTGAAATAATTAGAAGGGTCCTAAAAGCTGAAAAGAAAAAGACTACTAAGATTGGTAATCCGCTGGACGTATTCAACTACTTCAAGGAGATGCAGTTTCTGGAACAGGAAGAGGCCAGGATCCTGCTGCTGAATGTAAAAAGTGAGATAATGTCAGAACGGCTGATAACTAGAGGAACAATCAGCAACAGTCTACTTTCTCCAAGAGAAGTTTTTGCTCCGGCAGTAAGAAGTCTGGCTAAGGCATTGGTTGTGGTCCATAACCATCCCAGTGGAGATCCGACACCATCTTTTGATGATGAGAAAACTACCGAGAAACTTGCTGATGCAGCTAGAATCTTGGAAGTGCAGCTCGTAGATCACGTAATAATTGGAATGGGAGATTTCACCAGTTTGAAAGAAAAAATGGACTGGTAAATTGAGCTGGTAAGTTGAAATCAAAAAAATTCGAAAAACGTAAAATAGCTCGTAATTCCCAATCAATTGAGCTAAGGAGTAAATTTGACGTAGATGTACTCGAAAAAGTTAAGAAATACGAGTAATTGCACAAAATAGGATAAAAAGGAGGCTAAATCGTGAGACAGAAGAAGTTGCCTAATGTACTTTCGGAGGACGAGCAGGCTAGGTTGCTTTCTCAACCCAACCCGAGATACGTAACTGGACAGAGGAATCATCTGCTGCTGAAGATATTTTTGGATGCTGGTTTGCGGTTGTCAGAGGCAACTGGTCTTAAATGGAAAAATATATCTCTAATGACAGGACAGCTGAAGGTAGTAGAAGGCAAGGGAGCGAAGGATAGAATTTTGTGGCTGGCAGAAGAAAATCTGGAGCTGCTGAAGAGTTGGAAGCAGCGGCAAGCACTAGAAGCAAAAGAAAATTTGAATTACGTTTTTACGGCCATGAGTAAGGGAACTCTGGGAAATAAGCTGGATAATAGATACGTACAGGACATGGTAAAGAGGTATGCAAAAAAGGCAGGAATTTCCAAAAATGTAAGTCCGCACACATGCAGACATACGTTCGCTACAGATATGCTTCGTAAGACAAAAAACATCAGAATGGTCCAACGAGCACTTGGTCATAACCAATTAAATACAACTATGATATATACTTACATTTATGATTCAGAGTTAAAAGTGCAAATGAAGAACTTTCGGGAGAAGAATAAGGAGGAATAGTAAATAAAATGGAGATCATAATTGGAATAATCATAAAATTGCTGGAGTAATAATAATTGATGCTAATAAGGCAGCTAAGCTGGAAAGCCGGCTAGCTGAGAAAGCTGGCAATTGACAATCAAAAAAGGAGGATACAAAATGAAGTTGAATTTTGACTACGCTGATAGTAAAACTGCAGTTGTAAATATAAGTTTTGATGGAAAAATACACCAGGCTGTACTAACTGATGATGAAAAAAATGTCGTAATTTATGAATCACAAGAGATGAATTACCCTAGATGGGGAATCTATGCTCTAAAAATAACTGAATATCTTGAGATAATAGATGAAGTAAGTTGGATCAGAAATAATCTAACAGAGGAAGAAAAAGAAATACTCGATGATCTGAAGAAGGAGGCTAACCAAAATGATTAACGGAGCAAAAATTGCATCACTTGTAAGACCAAGTAGTAATCTCATAATAGTTCCACTTGATAATGCTAAATATGTAATTTCTGACACTTACATTATGCTAATCATGGACGAAGAGGAATTCACTGAGTTTTTCTCAAAGTACAATAGCTTCAAGTCCACAGCCAACATTCCACTGAACTTTGTTGGAGCAATTTCTAAAACTGGAGATAAATTTGAAAGTACAGATGTAAATGTTCTGAGGATAATTGATAAAGTAGAAGCGGCATTTGAAGAAGTTGAAATTACACCATTCTACCTAAAACGAGATAAGAAAAAAGAGGCCAGGATCTACAAGGTAAAAGATATGCTGGCAATATTTCTGAGAAAGTATGATTTTCTGCTGGAGCTGGGTGATACTTACAAAGCTGCAGGAAAAATAGAGCCCCTTTTCGTCTGCCAAGATGGAGAAGTAAAGGCAATAATAATGCCTGTAAGATATGTAGATGATATGTCGCTAAAAGATAAAATAAAAGAACTAATTGCTTAAGGAAAGGAGCTAAAAAATGAGACTACTAACTAAAGAGATCGAGAAAAAGCTACCCTCAATTGAAGAGGCTAAAGCTTTCGATGATCCTGTTGTACAGGTCAAGTTCTTTCATCCGCTAAGTAATTGGACATGGTATGCAGCTGGCTACAGTGATGATCATTTCTGGGGACTTGTAGATGGTGATTTCCTTGAAATTGGGATTTTTTGTCTTTCTGAGATGAAAAGTATTCGGGTTTTTGAACTCGGGATTGAAAGAGATCTGCATTTTGAACCTAAGCCGTTGTCGGAAGTACGACAGGAAATACAAAAAAGGAGGAGGTGAAGTAGATTGGCTAATGTGAATTGGGCCTTTGTTTTGGTGTTGGTGATTCGTCTAATTTTGGAGGGGATGAAAGCTGCAGAAGCTGCTGATAGAGTAGCTAGTAGCTCAAGTTTGTCAGCAGAAAAAATCCTCTCACTTCTTCCTGATCGCTACCTGTAGTTAGAATGATTGAAAAAGAATGCCTTAAACGTGAGGTGTTCTTTTTTTGGAAAAAATACATATATTACTTGAAATAATACTTACTACGTGGTATTATTAATGAAAAGAGGAGGTTAACTTATGACAGCTACTGATCTGATTAGTAAAAAATTAAAAAAGGTTGCCATGGAAAAAACACTATCTCCTAATCAGGAGAGTAAAATAGTAGAACAGTTGAAACAAAAAAAAGGTGAAAAACTGAAATATAGAGATGTACATGAAATTTTAAAGCAATATGATAAAGATTATACTAAAAGGCAGCTGACGTATTACATTGAAAAGGGTTTAATACCAGAGCCTGAAAAAACTGCACCTAATCAAGCTGAATATTCTACTGAGCATATAATATATTTTTTAATAATTGATAACATGAAAAATTACGTTGATCGAGATGATATAAAGAATCATTTAGATCTAATAATAGAATCTAAAGATTATCTTAATTTAGATGAACTAATTAAAGTTTATCTTGATCTTGATCATGTCAATCAATTAATTTCCAGTTTGTTTAATAAGAATAATTTTTTCGATATTAAGTTTAATAATTTAGATAGTATTATAGTAGATGGTATTGAGCCAGATAAAAAAGAAACTTTAACGAAAGTTATTATGAGCTTATTTTATTTTACATCTGCAAGGTACTTCACAGATTTATTTCTTAAAGAAACGTAAAAAAATGAAAAATTAGAGTATAGCACTTGACACGTTGTATGTTTAGTGCTATACTTTAATCAAATAAGACAATATTTTTTTGATTTATATAAAACGTATTACGTAATGAGTATTAAAAAGGAGGCGATAAACACTGATCGTAAAACTAAATATTGTAGGATTGCAAAGTTCTTAAAGTTTTCCAAGATTAAATCAAGTGTTTAGGCTGTAAGCTTAAAGTTATTTATTCAATGGATTAAAAATTAGGAGGAATTATATATTATGAGAACAGAAAAAAGTCCAAAGAATATTTTAAAAGAAGCTGAAAAATTGAATAATTTACTGGATAAGTATAAAGAACTCGAACTAACTATTTCAGATCTAGAGAAAATTAAGTTACTCACTAATCGTACTGAAATATATAGATTTTCCTGTTATTTTAGAGATATTGAAGGTACTCCATTAAAATGCATCGAGGGAATAGGTGCTAATATTGCAACACGTTCAATAGCAGAGCACTTACAAAAACTGACTTTTCAACCATATGATGTCTTCAAATTGAGAATAGAAGATGAACCTATTGTAATAGCAGATTTCTATTTAGATCTTCCAGAAGTTAATGAACTTGAAGACTACTTAGAAATCTTAATTAACTTTAAAAAATATATTGAGCAAATTGAAATAGCGGACGCTAAGATTTTTTTAGATCAAAAGAGAGTTGCAAAAACGATTATTAATAGTTCTAACTAAAACTAAAGGGGGAAATAGTATATGTGTGCTAAAAAAATAAAGATTTTCAGTAATGATGACGATGGAGACAAGAATGAAGGAAAAAACTCTGAAGAAAGCAAAAGTGATGATAAGTTAATAAAGAGAAGAAATAGAAGTAAAAAATATCCTGTGCTTACTCCAGGTTGGTATGATGGAGAGATCGTAGAAGCTAAATTGGAAGAATATCCCTCCGACTATAATAAGTCAGGAATGCGGGAAGTAATAGTGATTGACATATTGATTGTGACTGAAGAGGGAACCGAAGTTATAGTTAAGCGTTTTGACAACCTGAATTTTCACGAGATGTCGAATCTTTCAGCAACGCTGAGAGAACTGGGAATAGAGAAACCTGGGGTTGAGGAGTATCTTGATCTAACAAAATTCGTTGATAAAAAAATAGAAGTAAGAGTTGGAAACAAACAGAAACAGGGCCGGACCTATAACACAGTAGAATCTATAAAAGGGCTGTAAAAAAATAAATAGAGGAAGGGGTTAGCAGCCTCTTTCTCTAATAATAATAAATTTTTAAAAAAAGAAAGGATGATATTTTTGAGTAATAGTAATTTAAATAAAATAGAAGAATTTATGGAGCTTATTAGAGCACCAGGTGAAGTAGCAGAAGTGAGAATATTTTCAGATAGAAATGGAACAGTTTCTGGATACTTTGATAACTGGAAAGACCTGAGAGAAGCAGTCAACTTCTATGATGGTAAAAATTCAATTTTTGTCACGATCAATCCAGTAGATCCTAACCTTAAGGCCAGAGCTGATAATAGACTTAAAACTTATGCTCAAACTACTACATCAGATAAAGATATAGTAAAACGAACAACTTTACTTGTAGACCTTGACCCAATTAGAGCTAGCGGTATTTCTGCAACAGAGGAAGAACACGAAAAGGCTATAGAGCTAGCAGAAGAAATAGAAAAAGATCTGAAAGAATTGGGATGGTCAGATCCGATAGTTGCATCTTCTGGAAATGGTGCTCATCTGCTTTACAATATCGACCTGCTAAATGATAACGAAAGTAGAGATTTGATCCAAAACACACTCGAAGCATTAGATTTCAAGTACAGCAGAGAAAATGTAAAAGTAGATACCAGTAATTATAATGCAGCTCGAATTTCTAAGCTGATTGGTACTATAACCACTAAAGGTGATGATACTGATGATCGTCCACACAGAAGATCAAAGATACTGTCAAAACCAAATAGTTGGGAAAAGGTCGAGGTGGAAAAGTTGAAAGAAGTAGCTCAGCAGCTGCCTCAAAAAAATAACCCTCAGAATGGCAGCCACGCCGTCAATGTCAGCAATGCTGCGACAGCTGGCAATTTTGATCTAAAAAAATTCATTGAAGAACACGATTTGGAGGTAGCCAGAAAGAGTAGATGGAACGATAATTCCACTAGATACATCTTGGAAGAGTGTCCCTGGAGAGATCATTCAGACAGGAGATCGGCCTACATCATCGAGTTTGATTCTGGAGCCCTTGCAGCCGGGTGTCATCATGACAGCTGCAGCAAAGAAAATTGGTTCTCACTCAGAGAAAAACTGGATCCGGAATACAGCCAAGAAGATTCAGATGATGGTTTTGAATTTGATGGTGAACTGGAAGAAAACAGCCAGATTAATAAGCTACTAAATATAATTGAAAATCTTGATTTTTTCTTGGATGAGCTAGAAGAACCACATATTGTTCTGCCTATCGAAAACCATAAAGAGCTCTGGCATTATGAAAGTCACAAAGTGGAACAGTATCTTTATCAGGAATATTTGAAAAAGCATAATACTGTACCAAATACTGATAGCATGAACACCATTCTTAAGATAATTGCTACTAAAGCCCATATGACTGGCAATAAAAGAAAGCTCTACCGGCGTGTTGGTAAAGATCAAAAAGGTAATTTTTACTATGATCTTTGTGATGAAAATTGGAGAGCTATAAAAATAGAACCCGGAAATATTGAATTGGTGGACCAGCAGCCAATGATCTTTACCAGAAATAAGAATATGATGGAGCAGGTAACACCGAATTTTGATCTAGAATCACCTGCTGCTTCTCTGGCTAAAATACTAAAACATGTAACACTAGAAGATAGAGGAAATCAACTACTTTATCAAATTTATCTTGTGGCAAGTCTAATTCCAGATATTTCTTCTCCAGTGCTGGTTATTTTTGGTCAGAAGGGATCTGCTAAATCTACTTTTCTGAGAGTCACAAAACATTTCTTGGACCCGGCCAGAATGGATCTATTGACGATGCCAAATTCAAAAAAAGACATGATAATCAGCCTTCAAAATAATTATTTTACTTGCTATGACAACTTAAGTTCTCTAAGTAAAATGAAGAGTGATTTACTCTGTATAGCCTCAACCGGGGGTGCCTTCAGCACACGTACATTATACACGACTAAAGATGAAACTATAATGTCATTCAAAAGACCAGTGGCAATAAATGGAATCAACTTGGTGACAACAGAGCCAGATTTGATTGATCGTAGCATTATCTTTGAGCTTGAACGTATCAAAGAAAATAAATATACAGAAGACAGTAAAATATGGTCTGATTATCAATCCGATTTACCAGAAATATTGGGTGGAGCAATACTCATACTCTCAAAGGCAATGGAGATATATCCTGAAGTAAAGCCTGAGAAGCTGGGCAGAATGGCAGAGTTTTCCAAATGGGGCTATTCGATTGCAGAAGCTATGGGAATTGGAGGTCAAACTTTCCTTGATGCATATTTTGCCAACCAGGACGGCAGTAATCTCGAAGTTGTAGAAAGCCATCCTCTTGCAGCTGCGATGGTGAAGTTGATGGAAAGACGAGATGAGTTACAGGGTACAGTAGCGGAAATACTAAATAAACTTATTTCTATTGCCAGAAAGAATAGCATTAGTACAGATGCAGATCAATTTCCAGGATCCGCCAGTGCTCTTTCAAGAAGGCTCAAAGAAGTAAAGAGCAACCTTGAAGATGTAGGAATTTACTACGAGAAAAAGAAAAAAAGTAGGGCTAAGATTTTAACAATAACCAATGAGAATTTGGATACTAATAAAAAACCACCAGAAATAAAGGTAGATCAATTTTTTGAGCTAAATAATGATGATAATGATGATAAGTCAGAGAGTATGAGTCTAGATATGGAATGATATATAAAACTTTAGAATCGCAGCAAAGTTGGCTATGCTGGCTGGCTGACAATGCTGCAATATTCATGAAAGAAAAAAGAGCCGCTAATCTCTGCTGAAGGGATTAGCGGTAACTACAAAATGAGGAGTGAAAATTAATATGACAACATTATATACTGAGAAACAGGCAACTATAGATATAATAGTTGAATACTTAGAAGACCTGGGAGATTATCTTACTGTTACGGAAATGGCACAGAATATTAAGTGTTACAATGAGCAGGATATAGAAGAGTTGATAAGTGGTAATGAGTTACCAGCAGTAAAGAAAAATGGCAAAAATAAAGTCAGATTAGAAGACTATGCCGAGTGGTATGCAAGTGTGATGGACTCAATACCCAAAAATGGTGATGATCCAGACTTTTATGATGGAACAAATATTTTCATTTGATAGGTGCAGTAAAATCACTTTTTTTGTAGACGTCAATATTTTTGTTTCTAGATTGGTGGCAAAGCTGGCAATCCTGACTTTTTGGCTTTGCCAGCAATGCTGCTATTCTCAGACTTAAAAATATTGTAAGTTTAGATTTCATTGTGTCAAAAAAAGTCAAAATATAGAATGGAGGGATAGAAAAATATGCAGAGAAGTGTCAGACAATGAAAGGTTAGAGCATAGGTTGGAATAGTTGGAAAAGAATGTGGATGTCAGTGAAGCGGTCCGGCATTTTTGCAGAGGAAAAGATGAGAGAGCAGCTTGAACTCTTGAAAAAGAGAGTTGCTGAGCTGGAGAAGGAACTGTTGGAAACGCAAGACTTCCGGCACGTTCCGCAAAAGAATCGCTTGAAGTTGGTTGCAGACCAGAGGGAGGAACAGGAGTCAGTCAGTGAGGAAGAAGAATTGATCTTTCTTGAAAAGTGAGAGTCTCGAAAGTAGGCCACAGAGGAGAAAGTTGACCAAGCTACAGCAGCAAGGGGAAGATTTTTGGCACACAGAGAGCTGCAGGCAGAAAGGAAGGTGACTTTTTGCAGTGAGCAGCCGAAGGTGTAGGAAATGGTAGGTGATTGCTGCTTCTGCGGAGAAAGGCACTGCCATCAGCCACATCTGCAGGAGCTAATCTCTTTTTCTGAGGGAAGACGTTCCGGTTCCGATCTTGGTTCCGGTCTTTTCCACACAACCGGAACAGTCAACCTCACTGTCATTCCAACCACCAGGGAAAGTACGTTCCAGAGTTCCGGTCAAAACACAGAGATTTTTAGTACTTTTTCTTTTTTTCTTACACCATCTACTCTTTTCTTTTCGGAACATCGGAACGCAATCTCATCACCCCTGGCAAGACAAGTGCTGGTGGCCGTTCCAATTGTGTTCCGGTCTTCAATTTGGTCCGGAACATTTGTCAAAGATCGGGAACGCAGGTTGTTTTTCCACAATCTACAGCTGTAGTTTTGAGCAGAGAAGAAGTTGGGGGTGAGAACTCTTTTGTCTTGAGATTGCCGGCTGTTGCAACATTCCTGGCCAAATTGAGATTTCGGCAATGCTTTGAGTGCTGGTTTTCTCGGGTCAAAAAAAATGGATGGTTGCTACTGAAAAAATTCAGACTTGGTGCAATTCCAACTTCAAATTCAATCCACTTTCTGTTCTGTTCAATTGACAGATCTCAGTCCTGCAGAATTCAACAAGATGTGCATCTGCTCTATTTGTAAGAATATATTATTATAAAAATTATGAAAGGAAGGGATATTTATGTTATTTACAGAAGCAATTGAGAAGTTCAAAGATTACCTTACCAAAAAAGATTATGCTGAAAAGACCATATACAATTATTCCAAGATTTTAGAGGTTTTCAACCAGCACCTGGAAAAGCAGTACAACGGCCAGGTGTATCTCACTGATGTTGTGACAGAAGATATTGAGGATTATATCTACCAGCGAAAACTTGAGGGAGACAGTTCATCTACTCGTACCCTCAATGCTTACACAATTCGCAGCTTCTACAAGTTTGTGGCAAGAAAAGATCATGGTGAAAATATTACCTTAGATTACGAACCACCGAAAGCAAAAATTAAGGAACGAGAATACCTTACAGCAGTGGAGATGGATAGAGTTCTGGCAGAAATAGAAAAGCCTCTTATTCGTATTGTAGCTTTGTTTATTTTCAATACAGCAGCTCGAATCAGCGAGGCTTTGGATCTTAAGATCGATGAGATTGACTTCGAAAATGATTTAATTAAGATTATTGATGGAAAAAATAGTAAGGATAGAACTATACCTTTGAATTCTACATTGAAAAAAGAACTTGAATATTATTTTGAGAATGTACGACCAAAAAATATTGATTCTGACTTTGTATTTGCTACTGCAAAATCTGGGAGTCTTAGTTCAGCATATTTCAACAGAAGACTCAAAAAGGCTGTAGCAAAAGCAGGTATATCAAAGGCTATCTCTGCCCATAATTTAAGACATTCTGCGGTCACACAAATTTTAAGTCTGCAAGATGTTTCTCTGCCAACTATTCAGAGAATTTTGGGGCACGAGAATTTGCAGACAACCTCAATTTATCTCCATTCTGACCAGAGTCAGATGAGAGACGCACTAGAGGCTATGTAGAAAGGAGATGTTATTATGGCTTTAGCAAATGTAGAAGGTCCAAAATACAATGAGAAAGTAGAATATATTTTAGAGGAGCTGGGAAATGGTCGATCCAGAGAAGACTTAGCAGCTGAATACGATTATTCAAATTACAAAAGTTTAGATATCTATTTACGCAGACGAGGTTTTCGCTATGATTCAGAAAAAGAAAATTATGTTCCAGACCTACCGGAAGAAGAGGTTGTAGTTCCGGAGAATGCAAATTCCAAAGTGACTCTTATTATTACCATGTTTACAAAAGAAGATGCTGATCCGAAAGTGATTGCAGAAAGTGCAGGTTTTGAGGACCACAGAGAGATGGCAAACTATATGCAGCGACAGGGTTACAGCTGGTCTACCACACAGAAGAATTATCGTCCTGCAGCAAACAAAGCTACAGAAGAAGACGAGCAAGATGGTTCTGGTCCAGAAAATTCAGAAGTACTGCCGGAAAAGGTAGAGAGATTACAATCTTCATCTTTACAGAAGTTTATTCCTTTACTGGAGAAACTGCAGCAGAAGGAAGAAGAACTATTTGCTCTTGTTGATGGAACTTCAGATGGAACTGTACCGAAGTACGCTGTGCCAGGTCAATCGACTACGAAAAGTATTTATATGTCGAAAAGTCTGGCTCATTTTCTGGAAGAGTTCAGTGATGTCAAAAACCTTAGTCAGCGAGAAATTGTTGAGGCAGCATTGGTTCAATTTCTCAAGCAGTATGGATTCAAGACAGAAATGGAGACCTTACTATCTTCTTAGGGAAAAAAAGAGAGCAGTCTTTCTACGGGGAGGCTGTTTTCTTTTTTTACAGCATCAGAGCAGCAATCACTCTTTTTTTCGACAAAAATCATCAACAACACTTGTTATTGCTGGGGTTGCAGATGATTCCTTTAGTTTTTATTTCTATTTGTTTTCTTTTCATTGTCTATCTATGGAACAACTTTTCTATTGGCGAATTATCCATAGTTTTTCTATGGAACAACAAATGGTCGAAAAAAGAGAACGCCTCTCTTTGTTGTCATGACAAGGATTACAGGCACTTTATATTTTGCTGGAAAAATATGTTATCTTCGTCCTTAATGGAAAAGAACACTAATGAAACATTAAGCGATGCTCAAGCTGAAGAAGTAGCAGATATCGTTGATGCTTTAACATTCGAACTAAGATCTGAACTTAAAGTTCTAGGTGCAGACGTAGATGCTTTAGGTAAAGATATGGACGAATTAGAAGCTAAAGTAAATGCTTTAGAAACAGATATGCCAAAAGATAACATTGAATTTAGTGGTAAAGTTACTGCTGTTTTCCAGGCTGGTGACTATGGTGATAAGGGTGAAAAAAGTGCAACAGCTGAAGCTCTAGCTGATGATGAAGTACTTGATATTGACCTACCAAGAACCAGTCCGGATAATTTTAATGATGGTGGAGACTATGATGATTTCCCAGCTGAACAGGCATTTTACCAGGAATTTGACTTTGTTGTAAATACTGAGATTAGCGGAATCAATCTGGATTTTGTTGTTGATACTATTACCAATGGTTTTTCTGATTACGAAGGTTATAACTATGATGGCTATGGCTATGTACTTGGTGACCAGGGTGATGGTAAAGATATAACTATGGATACCGGACGTATAGATATTTCCAAAGATAACTGGATGCTTAAAATTGGAGATATGGACGATTATGATGTAGATGAAAATGCATACTTCTTTGATGTAGAAGATGCTGAAGGTGTAGAATTTACCGGTCCTGTTTATGGTCTGGATCTTAAAGCCTTTGCTATCGGCTATGATGAAGGTGCCAGTAATGACGAGTATGTAGGTAATGATTATGATTATGATGATGATTACAGCAGTGAAGATGAATATTATGGTGTAGCAGCTACCAAAGACTTTGGTAAAACTAAGGTAACAGGTAAGGTTTATCAGGCCAGTATTGATAATTATTCTGTTCCTAATGGTTCTGATCGTTATGATAGCAATGGTGCACCTGTTGATCAGACTCGATATGAGAAGTATAGAGATGAAACCGTTACTGATGTTGCAGTAGCAGTCGAATCTCGTCTAACTGATGCTCTAACTGTAAGTGGAGAAGCTGTTTATAATGAGTTAAAAGAAGCTGATACTGATGACAGTCTATTCCAGATTAATGCAGATTATAAATTGAGTGATATCTGGAGCTTCCGCGGTGGATACAAAACTGTTGGTGATGAATTCAACGGTGGTAAGGACTATTTTCACGGTGCTCAATCAGATCTAGAAGAAGACTATGATTTTGATAAATATACACTGGGTACTTCCTATGTAGTAAATAATAATAATAGTCTTGATTTTGATGTAATGATGGTTGAACATGAAGCAGATAATAGAAAATACTTAGAGGACTTGACAGAAATTGGTAATGAGGATAAGATGGAATATGCTGTAGGCTGGAATAATGTTTACGGTAAATTTACCAATCACTTTAAGGTTTCTTATGTAGAAAATGACTATTATACTGATGAGATGGATGATGATGCAACAATAGTTGAACTGGGAACAGAGTTTCCCTGGACAGAAAAAACTACTGTAAGTGCCCGTGTAGTTAACAAACAGGCAGACCTTTATGATAATGAAGGTATCTGGGACAGAGATATGGAGTATACCTATCTTAATGCCGGTCTTGACCACAAGTTAACCGAGAATATGAGCTGGCTGACAGAGATAATGTATATTACCGGTGATGTTGAACAGTTAGATAATAAAAACGATGATTATGATATTAAGAATGATGTTGCGACTTCTATTACTGATAGAACTGCTGGCGATGCTGATATCGATGGTAGCTTTATCACAACATCTCTATCAATTAGCTTCTAAATATAGCTTACAGCTAAAAGATAGATAAAAAACAACCCGGGGGATTTATTCCCTCGGGTTTTTTATGTCTTAAGAAAAAAATAACAAAATATAGAGGAGGAATTTAAAAAGTGAAAAATAAAATTATAGTATTAATGATGGCTTTAATGATAGTAGGGCTTGCAGCAGGTAATGCAGCAGCATCTGAATGGGAAGCAATTGGTGGACTGGCAATTACAGAAACAACTTTAGATGTTTGGAATGATGTAATAGATGATCTGAATTATTCATTTGAAAATGGATTCAAAAATGAATCGGGATCTGTAATTCCAACAAGAAATGAAGAAGAGGTAGATAATATAGATAGAGTGCCGATGTTATATTTGGGTGCTAGAAAAGAAATAAATGATAAATGGACTGAAGAACTCAGATATGAGTATATTTTTGGAACAGTTGAAGGGGAAGCAGAAGCTGTAATTGCTGGAAACACTCCTGCTGATTTTGTTTGGCAAAAACAAGAAGCTAAAATTGATGTTAAATTACATGGAATAACTGCTCTAGCTGATTATCAATTTAATGATAGGTGGACAGTTGGTGGTGGTATTGGGTTTTATAAAGGTACTAAAAATAAAGATTTTGAAGGAGCAATTTTTCAAGCAATTAATGCAAGTGGTGCGAAAGTAACGCCAGATGATAAAGATTTCGATCTTGATGCAGTAAGTTATCGTCTTGGTGTAGGATATGAAAAACCTTTTGCAGAGAACTGGGATTTTAATGCTAATCTGGATTATCTCTATATGGAAATAGATGATGAAGATGACGGAAATATTTACAGTAACGGATTTTCATATGGTGTTGGTGTAACTTATAGTTTCTAAATTAGATAAATTTGTATAGTATTGAGAAAAGCCCTTAAGGCAGAGATTTTAATTCTGCTTTAAGGACTTTTGTACTTAAATTTAATTA
>Ga0208551_10066_pt1 | contig 19097 bp, 19 predicted proteins | sample Wag4S2015_5_14_FD_187360 | JGI IMG/M metagenome (GOLD analysis project Ga0208551, IMG submission 187360) | Deep subsurface shale carbon reservoir microbial communities from Ohio, USA - Utica-2 Time Series 2015_5_14 (SPAdes) (version 2) ... | reverse complement strand
TTTTGGGATTTGGACAAAGACTATCCTAATCCCAATTATAAGGAGTTTTTCTATTTTAAGCAAGTATTTTCGTTAAAAACAGAACTTGACTTTTCTTAAATATTTTTATGCAATGCTAGTGATTTATTATAGTGATACAAATAGAGAAACTGAGAAGTAGAGAGTTTAACAAACATATTTTCCATATTTAGGGTTTTGAACCGGCATTAGGAAAGCTTTGCACCAGGCAGGTAGGGAACCAATAGAGTCGAAAAAGATAAACCTAAAGAAGTACAAATACTACGAGACGCATAGAAGGTCAGGCAATTAGAGATTAATCTGAAGAACCTGATACAAGAGGGAGGATTTATTCATGGATGAGCTTGAATTTAATGAAGAACATTTTTTGGTTTCTGATCCCAAATTAATTGATAATAATAGTTTAAGAGAACCTCAAATTGCTGCATATCATAAAGTATATAATCACTTTATTACTAAGAATAAAACATCACATGCAATAATAGTATTGCCAACTGGAGTAGGAAAAACTGGGTTAATGGGAATATTACCATATCATATTTCTGAGGGCAGAGTATTAATTATTACCCCTGGTACAACAATAAGAGATTCCATTATTGATTCCTTAGATCCTAATAATTATAATAATTTTTGGTTAAAAAGAAAAGTTTTTAAAGATGTTGAGAAGTTACCTAATCTAATTGAATATGAAGGAGAAGATACTCCTTTAGAAATATTAGATAGTGCAAATATAGTTGTTTTAAATGTACATAAACTTCAAAATAGACTTGATTCATCACTATTAAGAAGGGTTAATGAAGATTTTTTTGATATGATTTTAATTGATGAAGCTCATCATTCGACCGCAGACACCTGGGTTGAGGCAATAAACTATTTTTCTGATGCTAAAATAGTAAAATTAACAGGTACACCTTTTAGAAGTGATGGTAAACCAATTGTAGGGGAAGAAGTATTTAAATATAAGTTGAGTGCTGCAATGGCTAACAATTATGTAAAAAGCTTAGAGGATATTGTCCATGTTCCTGGAAAATTGTATTTAACCATTGATAATAATTCTGAAAAAGAGTATACTGTAAAAGAAATATATGATATGAATTTAAAAGATGAGAATTGGATTAGTAGGTCTGTAGCTTATTCTAAGAATTGTTCTGAAAAAATTGTAATTGAAAGTCTTAAACAGTTAGAGGAAAAAGCTAATAAGAGTTCTGTTCCTCATAAAATTATAGCAGTTGCTTGTAGTATAGATCATGCAGAACAAATTAAAGAAATATATGAAAACAAAGGTTATGAAACTACAATTGTGCATAGTAAGATGAGTGATGATAAGTTGCAAAAAGCTTATAGTGATATTGAAAATCATAGAGTGGAAGTTGTAGTTAATGTGGCAATGTTAGGAGAAGGTTTTGACCATAAGTATTTATCTATTGCAGCTATTTTTCGTCCTTTTAGGAGTAAATTACCTTATGCGCAATTTGTTGGTAGAATATTAAGAAGAATTCCTGAAGATGAAGTAGAGAGTGTGGAAGATAATATTGGTGTAATTGTATCTCATCAATATTTATACTTAAAGGATTTATGGGATTATTATAAAAAAGAAATTCAGGAAAGTGATACTATAAAATATTTAAATGAATTAGAAGCTTCAGATGATGAATCAGAAACTATAGATGGGAAAAGAGATCTAAGTATTGGGGATGCTAGAGAAGAAGGTGAGGGAGGGGTTATAGTTGATCCCTATATTACTACAGAATTACTCAAAAAAAGAAAAGAAGAAATAACAAAAAGAAAAAAGGCTATTAAAAATTTGCAAGATATGTTAGAAATACAAAAAGAAGAAGCAGCAAAAATTTATGATTCTAGTCAGAATAGTAAATCTAAAATAAAAAGGCCGGATCAATATTTCAAGAATAGAAAAAAGGATATAGATCATATGATTAAGTATGAAATTGTTCCAGAGTTAATTAATGAATTTAATCTGCAAAAAGATGGTGATGAAATAATTGGTTGTAGGCTTTTTAAAGGTAAATTTTATTGGATTAGAAAGATAGGTAATAATGCAGGTATGTTGTCGTCTTATTTTAGTGATGCATTGAGACATAAAATTGGCAAGAAAAGAAAACAGTGGAAATTATCGGATTATGATATTGCATTTGAACAAATCGATGCAATTAAAGAGTATGTAGAAAATGTTCTGCACAGTTATCTGGAGAATTAAAAGTTTAAAGTTTTGAAACTTAACGATTAAAATGAAAGGTGTGATAAAATGAAAGACGATATCAAAAATCTTTATGAGTTATTTTATTCTTCGGTGGTAACGCCCTATAATTTATTAGAAAATGCAAAGCTGCCAAATTATAGTTATGTTAACTATTATATGGGTGAAGATGGTTTAATTGCAGAAATGAAGTGTAAAATAGAAGATTATCAGGGAGAAGTAATTTTTTATTATAATTTTGATAAAGAAGATAAGTTGGAACAAGTATTTATTGAAGAAAATGCAGCTGAAAAGAAGTTGATTTATGATAGAAAAACAGAACAAGAATATCAAATCAATGATATTTTAAAGAAACGAATGGAAAACAGTTATAATATGGGTGAAGCAATTTAAATAAATGGTTGTATAAAAGTAATTGTGTATTTTTAAAACTAACCAGAAATGAAAAAATACTTGGTTTTTAAGTTTTCAACTTTGGGCAGAGACCTGACGGTCCCGTTTCTTTAGCTTTTTGACCCAGCCATAGATATTATGCTTAGAAATATCATGACGACTGGCTATATAGATTTTTGTTATTCCTGCATCTTTTGGCTGAGGAAGGGCTTGCGGATTGTTTGTAAAATTAAACGCCCATTTGGTGTATATCACTCGAGATATTTAGAAAACTATGGAATTAAATATTAGATGCTGCTAAGAACAAACTATTACTCTCACTGGGATTATTAAATTTTGGTGGGAGATTTTTGTTTATATACAGTAAGCCGGTTACTTTCATAAATTTAACTTCGGAATGCTGCGGCGAGTATCCAGTAGAGATGTTAATAATTTTTACACTTTTCGTTCATTAAGATTTTACATTTTTTAAATTTTGTAATAAAATTTTTTCTGCAATAATAGGGAATTTTAGTCTGCAACTTCCAGGAATACTACTTTGCAATTCCCGATGTTTTTATTTTTATACAACAAATAAAATAACTGTGAGATTACAATAAGGCAGGAAAAATTATATCATTAATGAATTATAAAAATAGAATTCTAAGAATGAGAAAAAAATTTGATTTAAACGAACATGTGTATTATAATTAAGTTAATTAGGAAGAAAAGAATTATTCCCTTTGGTAAGCTTAGAAGAGATTACAAGACTTTTATAGGGGGGTAACAACTTCTAAAATTAAAGAAATTAGTAATGATGTAGCTGAATTAGTTAAAATGTTATTTTAATATTTTTAAGAAAAGAAAGGAATGATAATATGAATGAAAAAACTGTAAATAATTTGTTCTGTAATTTTAAAAAAAGTGACTGGTGTTATAATAAAAGCAAAACGTTCTGCATTTATAATGAGGACTTTGATCTAGAAATTAAATTAAAAAATAAAATGAAAAGATCTGAAGATGAACATTTAAGTGGTAAGCAATGGAATGACTTATTTAGTAAATATCCTAGCGCTAAACTAATAGATATTGTTATTTCATATAAGGCTATTAATATTAATGAATTTACTTATCTAGACTTGGGAGATATCATTATTCCTTTACCAATTGCAGCAAATAGGATTAATGACTTTTATAAAAATGAACTTAATATTGCGAGAACATTTAGTGATAATGAAGTTAAATTTGATAATCTGATTTCAAATTTTAATAAAATAAAAAAATGATTCCAACACAAAAAGCATGTAATATTTCCAATTCATCAAAATGCAAATACTAAACTAAGTCTTTTAAATACAAGAATAAAATCATTTAAAACCTCCGTAATCGTTGATATAACAGTGATTATGTGATACAATTAGTATAACAAATAATACTAATTGAGGTGCTTTTATGTTTTCTAAAAATGAATTTCAACAAATGTCTTTTAATGATTCTGTCTTAAATATGCCAGAATATCTTAAAAAATACTTCAAGATAACTGGGCTCATCCTTTTCAGCAGCTAATATTTCCTGCAATTAATGAAGATAGATTTGAAGTGCTGTATTCTGATAAACCATCCAGACCTAATTCTCCAGTTAATGTAATTATTGGAGCTTTAATTCTAAAAGAAATCTTTGGACTTTCTGATGCTAACTTTTAGGTTCTATCTATTTCGATGATAGATTTCAATATGCTCTAAGGCTCACCAGTGAAGAAAAACCTCTAGTTTCAATTAATACTTTTTCTAATTTCAGAAAAAGAGTCTATGCTTATGAAAAAGAAACTGATAGAGATTTAATTAAAGAAGAAGTAGAATCACTTTCTGAACTTATCGCTCAAACTTTAAAGATCGATAATGAAAAAGTTAGAGTTGATTCTTTTATGGTTGCTTCTTCCTGCAGAAATCTATCTCGGATAGAACTGGTATATACTGTTAACGATAATTTAATTAAAAAGCTCAATCAATTAGATAAAGCTGCAATACCTGAAAGCTGTCTCAGCTATTTAGATAAAGGTCATAAAAATGAGACTATCTACAGAACCAGAGATAAAAACAGTGAATCAAAACTAGATTTTCTTTTAAAACAATCACAGATGCTCTATAGAGAAGCTTTAGAGAGTAGTTCGAAAATATCAGAAACTGAAGAATTTAAACTACTTAAAAGAATGCAGAATCCAATTTTAGAAAAAAGCTAATACAGCCAGATTTAAAAAAGACAGATACTTAAGAGATATTTATCGCAGCAGAATGAAAACTGATGAGTATATCAAGCTCACCAACCAACGGGCTGGAGTTGAAGGATTACCTTCTGTATTTAGAAGGTTCTACAATGTAGACTCAATGCCTGTCAGGGGTAAACTGCGTTCAAAATTATACTTTGGCTTTAAAGTTCTGGCCAGCAATGTTAAAAAGTTATTCAAAAGCCCAGAGATAGTTGCTGGATAATGACTATCTCTATAATATTTTATTTTTCAGTTGATAGACAGAAATTTTTAGATTTAAATCTTAGTTTAAGTCGAATATTGTTAATCTTTTTGTTTTACAATCATAATTATAGTTTAGATGAAATTGTATTAAGCAAATCTCATGGAAACTCAAATATTGAAGTATATCTTGTAACTAATGAAAAATCTAAGGCGTTTACAGGAATTGAAGTAGAAGATGAATATAAAAAAATTATTCTAAGAAATTTAAAAAGTGATAGATATAGGCAACGAGGAATAATTTATTCAATTAAACCTTATGAGAGGTATTAGCAGTTGATAAAATTCCTAGAGACTTTTTTAATAACTTCCTCGAGTTTGCGAAAAGCGGTATCATTTCTCCTTTTAGACATAAAAATAATAATAAAATTGAGAAGATCTTTTCGGGTAATTTAGAAAAAAAGAAACAGAAAAAAGAAAGGAAATTATTAACGGCATTGTAATTTCTAATATTAGCTCTGTTTTAGATACCAGCCTGGTAGATTGGATAAATGAAAATTCTATTAATCATGAGAAATATGAAAAAGAAGACATAATTGATTCTTATATTGAGTTAATTGCTGATTATTATTATTATTATTATTGCAGATAAAACTTAAATTTTAAGACATAGTAAAGGTAGGATGAGAGATGATGGATTTTATTCAATTATTAAAATTACCACCATCAATACTTGCAGCAGTTGTGATGGGTACAGGCTTGATATTATTTCTTCCAATGAGTATTCTTCAGAAGTTGGGACTTAATAATATTCCAGAACTTTGGAGAACGATCCTGGGATTTTCATTTATTATTTCAATATCAGTACTTGTTATTTATTTTATAATTAAATTTATTAAATTCTTTATCTCAAAATATTATTGGATAAGATTTAAGATAAAATTCCCTAAAATAATGAAAGGATTAAGAGATGAAGAGCTTGTTGTAGTAGCACTTTTATATAGATCACCAAATTATACTTCTAGATTGCCATATGCTGATGGAGTTACAATTCGCCTTAAAAATAAGAATATTATACAGTTAACTTCATCAAAAAATGTTGCTTACGGTGATAATATGTTCATTCCTTTTACAATTACGCCAATTGCACAAAAATATGTTGATAAACACCCAGAGCTAATTGAGAATTACAGTAAATCAAAATTAGAAAACATGTATCAAGGTTATAATAGTCCATTTTATTAATATTAGATGAAACTAGACTAAACAATGGAAATTTTTTGAAATAGATATTGATTGTAGTTTTTATTTGAGTTATAATTTAATAGAGAAATATCTTTCAATACTTAGAAATTCTCAGTGAGAAAGTTAAATAAATAATTAGTAATTTACCAGATTTAGTAAAGGTGTAGAATCTAATAGAAAGAGCAACTTCAAAATTATCAAATATAAAGGATTTATTAACTGTTCCTAGAATTATTTTAATGATGTAATTAATAAACACCTAAAACTCAGAAGTCAGATGGAGGTTTTAAGTCGAGATGCCAACTATTTTAGATGTGGTTTATAAAAAAGATTCTGAAGATCTGGAACCAGTACCTTATGCTGGATTATTATTTATGACCGATGACTTTAAAGATTATTTACATAATAGAGTTAAAGAACAATTTTTTGATACTCAGTGGACTCAACAGCTTATTGAAGAAGCTGAAGAGGTTAAAGAAACTGGGTTTTCTCCAAGTAATCTGCTTGAAATTTTTGGATCGCAGGCGGTTCCAGATACCTGGAGAATAGGTGAAGCTCTGGCAGAATGTGTTTTAGAAGATTATAATAACTATAAATTTTATTACCATGGTTCTAGAGATCAAAAAAATCCTAATTCAAGTCAAACAGGGGCAGATCTTGTAGGTATTTGTGAGATTGAAGACACTAAATATTTTATTTTTGGAGAAGTAAAGACTTCCAGTGATCAATCTATTCCTCCCAATGTTTTTTACGGTAAAAAAGGAATGAGTCAGCAGCTTGAAGACTTAAAGCTTAAAGATAGAAAGCGTCATGCTTTAATAAGATGGTTTTGGGGTAAGGCAGTTAGTACAGGCGGAGAGTTTAAAAGGGACTGCCAAAAAGCTCTTGTGTCATATACAAACAGCAGTCATAACAAAGTTAAATTGATCGGAGTTTTAGTTAGAGATACTGAACCTAATAAAAGAGATTTATATGCTAGAGCTAAGGCATTAAATCATGATATTCCAGCAGAAATGAAAATAGAATTAATTGCAATCTATACAGGTTTGAAGGCTGAAAATGATAATTGGGTTAATCTGATAACGGATAGAGGGGATTAAAATGAGAAGGAAACCTGATCACTGGTTATTAAATTCTATTTCTCAAGATGAATATCAAAAAGTCTTATCTGTAGCAGATAATAAATTGATAAATAATTCACTGAAAAAATGTTGTGATATAGAAGATAATTTTGATTTTGAAGAAAATGAAAAATTAATCTATAAAGTTATTGATTCTCTAGAGTTAGCAGCTATTGAACTGCAGAGAGAGGCATTAAACGAGGGTTTTTCTTATCAGAATGATGAATTTACTAAAATATGTCATGATTTATTTATATTATTAAGATCTCTACCTTTACCTAATGATGAAATAGAAAAAATAAAACATATTTATAAATTAATAACATATTCTTATCTTGGTGAGCGCTGGCAGGAGGGGAGAAGATATTTAATTGAAAATAAAGATCTTTGGGATATAAATATTGAAGATGAACAAAGCTGGGATAAAAGATTATTTAAGAAAATCTACTTAGCTTTTTTATATTTGGTTCGAAAAAAGAATTGGAAAGATTTAGATCATGTCTGCAAATTAGTTGAACAGCTTAGAGAAGAACAGGAAAAATTTGAGCAAAATTATATAAGTGATTCGGATACTTCCTCTCTTGAGGGCAAAGCTTATGAATTATTTGGCTTATATCATCTTGCAAAAATAATGGAAATGACTGCTCAGTATATGACAAATGGAGAACCGTCTACAATTAGAGAAAAATTAGACTTTCATTTTGATAAGGCAATTAAAAGTGCAAATAAGATAGCTAATATTGAAATGGATTTAATCTTAAGAATGCTGGATTCAATGTTACATCAAATGATAAAAAATTCTATTTGGATGGTTACCCAGAGAGTTAATTCTCGAGTAACAAGATTTATTAAATCAATAACTAAATCCGATCAAAACCCTGTTTTTGAATTATTATATCCCCAGAGAACAGCTATACTTGATAATGGACTGCTTAATCCTGCTCATAAAGCAGTTGTTATCAATATGCCGACTTCAAGTGGGAAAACACTTTTATCTGAGTTTAGGATTCTGCAGGCACTTAATCAATTTTCGGAAATTGGAGGCTGGATTGCTTATGTAGCTCCAACTAGAGCGTTAGTAAATCAAATAAGTAGGAGATTAAAAAAAGATCTAGAGCCAATTGGGGTTAAAGTTGAAAAAATGAGTGGGGCCTTGGAAGTAGATCTTTTTGAAGAAAATCTACTTTCTAATCAAAATGAAGATAAAAAATTTGATATTTTAGTAACAACACCAGAAAAATTAAATCTATTAATTAGAAATAAACTGGAGGAAAAAGTAAAGAGTTCTTTAGTATTGACCGTAATCGATGAGGCACATAATTTGGAAGATGATAATCGGGGCTTAAATTATGAATTGTTAATGGCAAATATTAAAAATGATTGTTCGAAATCAAACTTTTTATTATTAACACCTTTCATTAAAAACAGTGATGAGATTGCCAGGTGGCTGGATCCGGATAGTCCTAAAGATATCAGTATTGGTGTCTCCTGGAAACCAAATGATAGAATTATTGGTGCCATTCATCCAGAAGGAAGAGCAAGAGAGTGGAAAACAAAGTTTAAAACACTCCTAACTAATAATGAGAGGATACAAATTGAAAAAGATATTTTAATTAGTAATGAAACTCCTATAGATGAAACGAGAAGTGCTCTATCAAAGGGACAATTAACTATGGCTGTAAGTAAACAGCTTATTGATAGAAAAGGAATTCTAGTTATCGGAAGAACAATACCAGCTTGCTGGAAAATTGCAGCTAGTTTAAGTGATGAATTAAATAAGATAGAGGTTAGTCCTGAAATTGAATTAGTAAAAAAATATATAACATCTGAATTAGGAGAAAATTTTATCTTAAATGATTTAATAGAAAAAGGTATTGGTGTTCATCATGCTGGTTTACCAGATGAAGTAAAAAATTTAATGGAATGGTTAATGTCAGAGAGCAAACTTAGAGTTTTAGTCTCTACAACTACTATTGCCCAGGGCATTAATTTTCCAGTATCCACTATATTAATGGCTTCCTATGCTTATCCCTATACCAGCCATATGCCGATAAAAGATTTTTGGAACTTAATTGGGCGCTGCGGTAGAATAGGTCAGGGTACCTTAGGTATGGTTGGGATAGCAGTTGGTCCAGCAAAAAGCAAGATGGATAAAGATATGAATAAATTGAAGAAATTTATAGGTTCCTCAGCAGAAAAGCTTGTTTCAAATTTAAAAGAAATGGTTGAAGAAATAGTGACTCCAGAAAAAACATTAGATTTAACAAATGTTTTTTATGATAATCCAAAATGGTCTCAATTTTTACAATATATTGCTCATATGTATAATCAAAGTCAGGATTTGCTTAATTTCAATACTGAAGCTGAGTTGTTTTTAAGACAAACATTTGGATATAATACTTTAGATAAAACAAACAAAGAAGTATTATTAAAAGCTGTTAAAGTATATGGAAGCAAACTTAATGATAAAAAAGAAACTTCTATGTTATCTGACTCAACAGGATTCTCACCTGAAACTATTTCCTATACTATGTCGAGGGTTCGAGAGTTGGGATTAAATTCGAATTCCTGGGAAAAAAGCAATTTATTTTCTAATAAGGGAGACTTAAAATCATTGATGGGAGTTATGCTGTCAATTCCAGAAATAAAGGATAATTTAAAGATTAGTTCCAGTCATAGTTCTGATGGAGAAACACTTGCTAATATAATCAATGATTGGGTCGGTGGGGATGAAATAAAAAGTATAGCTAAAAATTATTTTGGTGGAGAAAATCAAGAAGCTATTACAAAAAGTTGTAAGGCGGTATACCAAAAAATAATTAACGCTGCTACCTGGGGGCTTTCTTCTTTACAGAAAATGCCTGGTTCAGGATTAGATTTTGATAACTTATCAGATGAAGAAAAGAGAGATATAGAAAACTTGCCAGCTATGATATATTATGGTGTCAATACAGATCAAGCTATCTTGATGAGAAAAAACAATATTCCTCGCAGTATAGCGAACCAGCTTGGTGATTTATATGAAAATGAGAATGAAGATATATATAATTCTTCTTCAGATGATGTTGCAAAATGGTTGAATTCTTTGTCTGCTAATAGGTGGCCAAATGAGACTGGTGCTAAAGTAGAAATATCTGGTGAAGATTACAAAAAAATATGGAAAATATTGAATGAAGAACAATAAATAGACTATATTAAAAGTTTGAAAAGCGGAGCAAGAATTTATACAGTTGATGATTTAAAATAAAAATATTGAAAGGAAGTTGAGAAATGTTTTCAGGTTTTAATTTGAAATTAAATAGAGACTATGATGAATTTTATTCAATTGGAAATCAGATGTTTGAGGATACTAAAATTAAAGTGGAAAATGGTTTAAAAGAAAATATTAATTCAAATAATGATAAAATTGATGGTTCTAAAGTCCAAGAAGATTGGTTTCCAACTTTAGATAATATAGATGTATTTATTTCTCATTCTCATCGTGATAAAGAACTAGCAGTAAGTCTTGCAGGTTATTTGAAAGCAAAATATAATATAGTTTCATTTGTGGATTCATCTATGTGGGGTTATGCAAATGATTTGCTAAAGATTATTGATAATGAATATTGTCAACATTCTAATGGTTCAAGTTATGATTATGATAAAAGGAATTATTCTACCAGTCATGTTCATATGATGTTATCTGCTGCTATAAATAAAATGATAGATAAAGCAGAATGCATTATATTTTTAAATACACAAAACTCCAATCTAGGCGTTAATGATTCTATTAATAATCAGACAGCATCTCCTTGGATATATTCAGAGATTGCAGCTACTAGAATTATTAGACGTAAAGAACTCACTAATTATAGACCTAACAATATGGTAAAAAAAGGAATTTATAATGAGGCGAATCGATCTGATTTAAATATTCAATATGATATTCCTTTAGGACATCTTATAGAAATTAATGATCAAACATTAAAAAAGTGGGATAAACTTTGGAAAGAAAATAATAATAATTGGGAATATCCTTTAGATGCCTTATATAAAATTACTATTAATAATTTCAGTATAGACTTATCTATTTATTAATATGCAGAAAGGTGATTTTAATTATGAAAAAAATTATAGCCAAAAAAAAAATACTTAAAAATTTAAAAGAAAATAATTTAGCTATTTTTGCTGGGGCTGGTATGTCAATGAGTAGTGGTTATGTAAATTGGAGCAATCTTCTTAACCCACTAGCTGAAGAAATAGATTTAGATGTAGATAAAGAAGATGATTTAGTGTCTTTAGCACAGTATCATTGCAATGAATTTTCCAGAAGTGGAATAAATCAGGTTTTATTAGATGAATTTTCACGTGATTTAAATATAACTGAAAACCATAAAATTTTAGCTAAGTTACCAATTAGTACTTATTGGACTACTAATTATGACAAATTAATAGAAAAGTCTCTAAACAAAGCTGGTAAAACTCCTGATGTAAAATATACTATCAACCAATTAGCTAATACTAAACCAAAAAGGGATGCAATTGTTTATAAAATGCATGGTGATATTGATCATCCGAGCAAAGCTATAATAACGAAAGATGATTATGAAAAATATCATCTGGACATGAAACCGTTTTTGACCAATTTAGCTGGGGATCTTTGTTCTAAAACTTTTTTATTTATTGGTTTTAGTTTTAGTGATCCCAATTTAGATTATATATTGAGTAGAGTAAGAGCAAGATATGGAGAAAATCAAAGAAGACACTATTGTTTTTTAAGAAAATTAAAAAAGGATGAAGGAGAAGAACAAGCAGATTATGAATATAGAAAAAGAAAACAAGAACTTTTTATAAATGATTTGGAAAGATTTAATATTTATACAATATTAATTGATAAGTATTCTGAGATAACTGATTTTTTGAAAAAAATAGAAAAATCATATAAAAGTGATACTGTTTTTGTTTCAGGTGCTGCTCATGAATATGGTTCATGGGGAAAAGAAGAATCTGAGAAATTTATTTATGATTTGAGTAAAAACTTGATACGTAATAAATTTAAAATTGTTTCAGGTTTTGGTCTTGGTGTAGGAAGTGCGGTGATTTCGGGTGCTTTAGAAGAAATTTATAGTAATTTAGATAAACACTCAAAAAATCATCTAATTTTGCGACCTTTTCCACAAAATATTAGTGATGATGAAGAAAGAGCAGTTGTGTGGTCGGATTATCGCAAAGATATGATTTCTTATGCAGGAATTGCTATATTTTTATTCGGAAATAAAATTGTTAATGGAGAAGTTGTTAAATCTGATGGTATGAGGAAAGAATTTAAAATTGCAAAGGAGAATAATTTAATATTATTACCTATTGGTGCAACAGGGTATATAGCAAAAGATTTTCACAATGAAATTGTTTCTAATATAGATGATTTTTATCCAGATTTAAGCCAGAAATTAAAAGATAAAATTATTAATTTGAATGATGAAGCTAAAAATTCAGATGAAATCATTGAAAATATTATAGACATATTAATTGGGATCAGGGAATAGTGACTAAGAAGGTTGTTTAATTAGTGATTTGATGATATTTTTAATTGGTTAATTATAATATTAGATGTTAAATTGCAAAGGAAAGGGTGATTTTTTGGGGCGCAAGATATTTATATCATACAAGTATTCTGATGTAGAAGTATTTTGTGAAAAGAACAATATATGGAATGAATGTACAGTTAGAGATTATGTAGACGAAATTGAAGGAGAAGTTGATGAATCTGACCATATTTATAAAGCTGAATCCGAAGGGGAAGACCTATCACATTTAAGCGAAGATACTATTTGGAATAAGCTTAAAGAGAGAATTCGAGATAGTTCACTAACAATTGTTCTTATTTCAAAAAATATGAAAAATAAACTTGAATTAGAAATAAATCAATGGATACCTCGTGAAATATCATATTCATTAAAAGAAGTATCTGCCCTTAATTCTAATAATGAACCAGTTAAAAGTAAAACTAACGCCATGTTAGCAGTTGTTATTCCAGACAGAAATAACTCTTATGATTATTTTACATATACTAATAATTGCTGTGAAACAAATTGCAGAAAACTTTTGACAAATAAATTATTTATTATACTACAAAAAAATATGTTTAATATTAAAGATCCTAATAACTACAATTGTAAAAATGGTGATATTATATATAATGGAAATCCCAGTTATATAAGCACTGTTAAGTGGGATGATTTTATTAATAATATAAATTATCATATAGACGAAGCCTATAAAATTCAGGAGAATTTAGATGATTATAATATATACAAAAAAATAGGTTAGTCACGTAAAACCAAAAGTATTTGAGTAATCTTTATTCTATAATTCTCGAATCTTTTGTGAAGTATGAAACTCCCCTTTGACTAATCGGTTACGTAAGAGAATAGCTAACCATTCTGTATCAGACATATCTGTTTTTTGCCAGAGAGATTTTTAACATGTTAATCATTGGGTAAGATAATTTCAATGTCAGCATCTTCTAGAATGTTAAAAAACCACTTTTTTGTCTATATTTTGTTGGTGGCCATATTGCAAATGATTTTAAGATAGTCGATTATAATGACGATAAGAAAGTGATAACTTGGGGGTAGAAAAATGGAAGAAGCGAAAATAAAATATTTAGAGATGATTCAAAGTGTTATAACACGTATGGCATCTAATTCCTTTTATTTAAAGGGGTGGTCGATTACATTAGTTACAGCTCTATTTGCATTAACAGCAAAAGATAACAGAAATTTATTTTTTCTTATTGCTTATATACCGATTATATTTTTTTGGGCTTTAGATTCGTATTATTTGAGTTTAGAGCGGCAATATAGAAACTTATTTAATGATGTACGAAAAAAAAATGATAATGCTCTTGATTTTTCTATGAAAATATTGTCAAAACATAAAAATAAAAAAACAAGATTTATAAACTGTGTGTTTTCACCCATTGAAATTTGGTTTTACTTTCCCTTTGCTATTCTCGTGGTTGTAATCTAATTATTTTAATAAAAAAGAAAGAAAATTGATGGTTCTATTGGCTTTAATAAGTTTAAATACTTATTGAGGACATTTATATAAACTTTTGATGGATTCTCTTAGAATTAAAATTAAGTTTTAAAAAATTTATAGAATGGAGAGGAATATATATGGCAAGGAAAGCATTTTTTAGTTTTCATTATAAAAATGATGTTTGGAGAGCAAATCAGGTAAGAAATAGCTGGGTTACTAAGGGAAAGGTGGCTGCAGGATTTATTGATTCAGCTAAATTTGAAAAAGTAAAACAAAAAGGTGATAAAGCAGTTAAAGATTGGATAGACGAACAATTGAAGGGAACATCAGTTACAGTTGTTTTAATTGGTAGTGATACTTCTAACAGGAAATATGTTCGTTATGAGCTTCAAAAAAGTTATGAGAAAGGAAATGCAATTATCGGCATTTATATTCACAAAGTTAAAGATAAAAATGGTAATACATCTACTAAGGGAGAAACAACATTTGGGAAATTAGGTCAGGATAAGGAAGGAAATAGCGTTTACTATTTTAATGTTGCTAAAACATACGATTATGTGGATAATGATGGGTATAAGAACCTAGGTAAATGGATTGAAAAATCTGCAAAAATAAAGGGGAAATAAAAAATGCAAACAATCTCGTAAATTTCAATGTTTATGATATAGTTATACCAAATATACTATTTTCAGGAATTGATTAAGGAAATGATCTGATAATTATGATAATTTATAATTAAAAAGAAATATATTCAATTCCATAGATGAGCTTCCTAATTCAACTCTCTATAAGTAAGTATATTATTTACAAGGATTATCTCCAACTCTGTTAGGGGAGCTGTTTTTAAAGCTAAAGATAATCAAATAAAATTATTCTTGAAAATATATTATTCTCATTTAACTATTAGAGCAGAAAGAGAAGTGTAGAAATTAAAAAAATTATTGAATAAGAAAGTTGTAATATTATTTAATTAGTATGATATTTAAATATGAAAAATAAGATGGCTATTAAAAATTGTATTGAGTATATCGATATAGTTAAGTCTATAAAAAAATAAAGAGGTTTCATTTTCAGCGCAATCAATTTCCAGCAGATCTCTGCTGCAGAAAGAAGCAAAGAGTTTAAATATAGCCGCTAAAATATCTGATAATGAGTTCAGGAGCAATCTTGATCAGGCAATGGACAGTCTGGAAAAAAGAGAAGAACAAAAATATGAAATGAAAAATAAAGAAATTGAGAAAAAGACGGATTTATTTTTGCAGGAGAAGGAAAAACGAAGTAGTCTGCTTAAAGACAGATTAAAGAAAATTGGAGAAGAACTGGAGGATTTGAAGAATAAAGAAAGCCTGGTTAATAATTATGTTAGGAAGAGATGCTGGCTCAATCTGGGGCTTGCTTTTCTTTTTCTGGGAGTAGTAATTTTTTCTGTATTCTGGAATGATAAAAATCAAATAATAAGGACTAATCATTATCTTAAGCTACTTGGGATATTTTTTCCTGTTACTGGAATGGTCTTAAATAAATTTGACTTCTTTAAGGTGTTTTTTATTTCGAGAGCTGAGAACAACTATTATTTGGAGACTGCTTCAGATTTCTTTAAAGATAATAAAATGATGAATCCATGGTTTAAAATTTTTTTCTGTAATAGGTAATTTTTCACAATTAATTCCATTTTGTTGATAGAATAGATATAGTTCATCTGAATCAATATTATATTTCTCTTGGAAATCTAATAAAAAACTTTTTGAGTGCGCTGGTTCTTCAAAAATTTCTTCTAGATTTATATCCATAGAACCACCTCTTTTCAATATATTTGATTTTAGTATAATAGCTGACCAACTAATTTGCAAGAAGTTAGAAGAGGAATATTTTGGTGTTTTAGTATATTTTAAATTAATGAAAATAATTTCTTGCATAATACGAACATGCGTATTATAATTGTAAATAGATAGATTAATGAAATAATTAACAATCACTTTTTATCCTTTTTTTAACCACCCCAATATTCTAGTCATTTCAATAGAGAATCTATCAAATAAATAATAAGGGTGATTTTAAATGAAAAAAGATGCTCACTATTATGCTCTGCTGGCCATGGCTCGTTCTGTTGGAATAGAAAAAGAAACTGCTCACAAAATAGCTTATTCTTCTCAGTTTGTTGATGATGCCAAGATAAATAAAATAACTCTCGCTGATGATAATCCTAAGGCTATACTTTCAGGAATTAAAAAGGATTTCGATGATTCTGAAAAGATTATTAATGCTGCTACCTGTCATGATTATTTTATAGTTAATACTTTTAATTATGGGGCCATGATTAATAACACCACAGCTTTCCACTTTGTTCCCGGCTGTGATGGAAAAAGTTTTGTAAAAAAGATGCGCTGCAAAAAAGAGTCACCAATTATTATGGATATACTAAAAGCAGCATTAAAAGAAGGTGATCCCATAAAACTGGGAATTACTCTTCATGCTTATGCAGATACTTTTTCTCATCAGGGTTTTTCAGGTATTTTAAGTAAGGTCAATGATGTAGAAGAACTTGCTACCTCCAATAAAATTCAAGAAGATGTTGGACTTAGAGGTTTTGCAAATAAATTATTTGATCAGTTTAAATATGAAACAAAAGATGTATATTTGCCTGCTTATGGTCACGGTCAGGTATTCACTTACCCTGATATGCCATATTTGGACTGGAAATATTGTTTTGATAGTTCCAACGATTTTTCTGAAGAATATAAAACAACGAGAATCAGAAACAGTGAGAGATTTATTGAGGCGTTTGCAGAGATTAAAAAACATTTAAAGACTTTTTTAGATAAAAATCCAGAATATAAAGATGATTCTGTTGTTGAAGTAAATGAAGATGAATTTTTCAGTAACTTAGTATTAAAAGAAAAAACAGATGAGCGAATTCAAAACTGGAAAGAATTTATGAAAGATGAAGAACTTTTTGAAGCAAATGATGAGTTTTTAAATTATGATGAGTACCTTTGGCTTGAGGAAGCTTTTCAGTATTTTATTTCAGGAGATTTTAATGACAGAATTGTAAAAGAAGTTTATCTGGATGAGGATTTTCTGGATTCCAACTGGTATAAATATTATCAAGGAACTCAGTGGTATAAAAGATTATTTTTTGAATCTGCTTTAGATAATGACCTTGTTATTCCTAATGATTATGTTGATATTACTGAGATTACTATAGAAGAGGAGTAGAAATATTTTATCTTTCAAAATTCAATTAAAAGGAGCAAAATAATGCAGTATCAATTTTATGATTTAAAGAATGTTCCAGCTGGAAAAACAGTTGAAGTGCAGTTAGGATATGCTGCAAATGTTAGAGTAATGGACAGAACAAATTATTTGAAGTTTAAAGCAGGAAAGAGATATAAATTTATGGGGGGATATGTTAAACAATCTCCTTTTAAAGCAGAGATTCCGAGAACTGGACACTGGTATGTAGTTGTAGATTTAGGTGGTTATTCTGGGAAAGTAAAATCAGCAGTGCGAGTTTTATAAACTACATAATTATCAAGTTAAATCTTGCGAATTGAAATTTTTTACAGTCTAATGGGATTAGAAAAGGTTTAAAATGATTTTGATTAATTGTTTGACTTTTATAGTTGCTTTCTATAGACTTGAAATGTGTCAATTGAAAAGATAAGAAAATTGTGGTTGGCATTTTATACTGATTATTTAATTTAAGCAGTTTTTAGTTTCAAAGAGGAGATAAGTATGGATATGATAGTTAATAAAAATAACTCAAAAAGTACTGATCTTAAGTATATTTTTGAATTACAGAAGAGTAATTATAATGAGATTAAAATGTCTACTACAGATATTAATCTTGCAATGAAAACACTAATATGACTGCAGCTACCGAGATACAAAAAGTATTTGTTGATAAAATGTTAGAGTGGGTGAAAAAGTAGGCTCTGAAAAGCACCTGGAGCAGATATAAAAACATGATTAAAGATATACTTAGTGATAATTATAATATATAGTAAAAAATATTAATCGGAAGATGCTAAAATAATTTGGAAATTTATTGAAATGAGCATTGATTATAAGCTTGATTTAAGATATAATATACTCAAAGAAAGATAAATTGCTTAACTAAATAAAAATTGTAGTTTATGTGTGATCTATGTATTAACAAAAAATGTAAAATATATTATACTGATAAAGGAGGGATCAGGATGGCCACATCATCTTTTAATAAAGATTTTACACTTAATACTAAGAAGGCTGTGGAGTCATTCGAGAGAATTATTTCCACTCCCAATAAAAGTATTAAAATTGATAAAAGCCTCGTATCAGCTGAAAAAGAGCAGCGAGGTGAGCAGAAATTAAAACAAATATTATCTCGCTAAAAAGATTAATAGAAATGAGTAATGAGTCTAAAGCTCAAGAACTTATTTCTGTTTTTCTTTGTGAAAAGGATACAGATATTGAATATTTCTTAAAAAATAGGGCAATTCTTTTTGAAAAGTTAGGGAAGAGCAGAACTTTTTTTATTTATGATGAAGATGCGGATGAATTTAATATTTTGGCATATTTCACTCTCGCCATACAGGTATTAAGAATTCCGGAAGAAATGATTTCTGGGAGAAAGGCTAAGTTTTTTGACGGATTT
>Ga0208551_10063_pt1 | contig 19699 bp, 23 predicted proteins | sample Wag4S2015_5_14_FD_187360 | JGI IMG/M metagenome (GOLD analysis project Ga0208551, IMG submission 187360) | Deep subsurface shale carbon reservoir microbial communities from Ohio, USA - Utica-2 Time Series 2015_5_14 (SPAdes) (version 2) ... | reverse complement strand
TTAATACTCCATTATCTCTTTTTCTTAAAAAAGGATAAGGTAGTGACTGAATATTCTGTAGATAGTATATGTTCTCAATAACTTAAATTTGACAATGCTTAAATATTTTTATGCAATGCTAGTGATCTTTTTTAGAAAGATCATATTTAATAAACTGGCTACTCAATTTTCTTGCACTGCTTTCTTTTTCACTTAATTCATGCAATAATTTATCATTTTCATCTTTTGATTTTTTCATCTCAGATAATGGATTCTTCATTCCCTCATTAGTAAGGCTATCCCTGGCCTGAAGGGTATTTTTTAAATCAAAACCTGATATAATTTCTCTTAATTCAGCTAATAATTCTTTAAATGAGCTGCCATCTAAATTACTATTATTAAATTCTGCTAATAGTTCTTTTCTTTCAGCTTCCAATCTAGTTTTATTATCTATTAGATCTTCATTCTTATTTTCTGTTTCTTTCCTTATTTCCTTAATCTTATTATTAAAATTATTATAGTTTTTAAGTCCGGCGAGATTACTTAAAATTGAATACCTCTCACTGCTTTTATAGCCGCGGACAAAATCAGCTACAATCTCCTGACTTAAAAGATGTGAAAAACTGAATGAACTTTTAAAATCAAAATCATCTCTATTTTTATCTTTTAAAAGCAGTTCGGCAATATTATTAAATTTTTTATCACTTATGTTTAAGTCACCAGAATTAAAATCTGTATTTGCTGTTGTTTTCGTCTTTCTTGTAAATTTAATATTCTGATCATTAGGCTCAGCTAAAGTGATTTCTACCTGCCCATTATCGTCAGAAAACTTATTTTTCATAAATATTTCTTTATTTTTTTCTCTGCTTTCTTCTTCATAACGCCTGAGAGATCCTGTAAATCCCCATTCGACTGCATCAAAAAAAGAAGTCTTTCCCAGACCATTATTCCCTGTTATAAGAATAATCTGAGCTGGAGAAGGAATTTCAATTTTCTGATCTCTAAAAGCACGAAAGTCTTTAATTTCTAAGTTTTTAATTTTATACATTATTTGATTCCTCCTGCAGCCAGGTTTCTACAATAGCTTTAGAATCTAAATCTTCAGCCTCAACTGAAAGGTTGCTTATCATATTCTTAATCTTATCATCTTCACTTTTCTCAGAAATCTTACTGCGAAATATTTTGTTATCAATATGATTTGCTGAACTCAAATTATCTTCCTGCAATTTTTTGAATAATAAAAGTTCTTTTAGATTTTCTTTTAATGTTAAATTACAATAGTAATCTAAAACTATCTTTTTACAATAATAATGATCATTTTCAATTTCTATTTTCAGATTATCTTTCAATTTGAAATCAATAAGAAGCACTATATAAATATCATAAAAAATACTGTCAGATTCAAAATGTTTATATAGCTCTTCTCGATTATTATGAATATTACCACTGACAAAGGATTCCAAATAATCTTTGATTTTTGATATATTACTCTCTTCATTTACAACAGCAGTTAAAAAAATTGCAAAGTCATTATTATAAATTTCAGTTTCACAATCTATATTTATGTTTTCTTTCAGTTTAAAGGCCAAATTTTTCAGTTTTTTTAAATCAGTATTAATCATCAAAAATCACCTCATATATTTCCTGGGCTTTTTCATATTCTCTTATCTGACTGATGCAGTAAGCACAATTTAAAGTTGGTAAATTATTAACAGGTTTCATAAAAGTATTTTTTTCTTTTCCAGGAAAACAATCTAATAAAATATATTGAAAAAAATTCTCATCTTGCATACACTCTTCACTGCAATTATTTAAAGGACTGCCAAAAATTAATATTTTATCATTTTTCTTATGCGAATATTTCTGCTTATCCAAATGCTTATAAACTAAAGGTACAGCTTCCCTATATGTATAATCTAAGCCCTGCTCTGATATATTATAGACATAATTATTATTTTTGATATCATTTTTTTCTGATAGAATACTATTTCTATTATTTTTCTTTTCTAAAGTGTATTTCACTCCATTAATTTTTTGTAGTAATAAAAATATAATAATAGAGTTTATTCTTCCCTCTTTAGAAAGATTATTTTCATCTGCTATCATCTGACGGATTAAAGTCTGCAATTTATCACAATTTTCTTGAACAGTGAAAAATTGCTTTATTTGAGATAGAGCAGATAACAATTCTTCTTTTACCTTACTATCAAAAAAGGTTTTTCGTTCGATTATTTTCTCTGTTTTAACTATTTGTTTTTCAATATCTTCATAAATATTTAACCCTATTTCATTTAATTGCTTATTGCCGAATATTTTATTTAAAAAGCCAATATTACCAATAAAATTCCAATTTAAATTGATTTCAATTTTCTCTTTTAAAAAATTATACATTTATTTATCATCACTTTCATTTATTGTCTGACTATTTTTTTCAACATTATTACCAATTCCAAATGAAAAAATACTATTCTTATTTGACTTCTTTTTAATAAAAATAAGCGCTGCAAAAGCAGCTAAAACTATAAAAGCAATAAGCCCAACTTCAGTTTCAATATATGGAATTATCTTAACCAATTTTTCTAAAACAGTCATAATTATAACCTCCGCTTAATATTTTTATGATATATATTATATTTATAGCTAAGTATAATTTTTCCTGCTTTTAGTGAATAAATTATCGATTGTTCTAAAATTCCCAACTTAATATGTCATCAATAATTTCTTTCAACTCCTTGCAAATTAATTGGTCAGCCATTATAATAGAATTACAGTAAGTGAAAGAGGTGGCTCTATGGATATAAATCTAGAAGATATTTTTGAAATTGTAGAAGAACCAGAACACTCAAAAAATGTTTTGTTGAATTTTCAAGGAAAATATAATATTGATTCAGAAGAGCTATATCTTTTCTATCAACAGAATGGAATTAATTATGAAGAGTTACCTGTTACAGAAGAAGATTTTAAATCATGGATTCACCATTTTATTATCTTTAAAGAAAATGGTGGCGATCCCTGGGAATTAAAAGAATCGGATATTTGGGAAGAAAATACTAACTATCAGAACAAGGAGGAAGATTACTCTCCTTGTTCTTTTTTATTTTCTGGTGATATTTTATGAGCTTTACAAATTATTTCTACTCAATAAACAGATCCTCATAGGTTATAGCTCTCGAATTAAAAGCCGGTTGTGTACCCTCCAGGATATCTACAATCATACCAACAACATCTTTATCCTCAATTGGACCACTGGTATAAGTAATTTCATTGCTCCCACTCTTATCCATTGAAGCTCTGACAATTTGATCAGAATCACAGACAACCGCCAAATTCGGATTATGAGTTACTATAATAACCTGTCTTCTATTTTTAGCAATCTTAAAACAATCAACCAGAATTTTAAACACAGTATTATTTTATCTAAGTTATCTTCCGGCTGATCTATTATAATTGGACTGGTATCTTTTTCTGCCAGTAAGAAAAAAGCTAATAATAGGACTCCCTTTTCACCAGGAGATAATTTATGTAGATCTGTTCCGTTAAATTTTAAATTAAATCTTATAGACATCCACTCTATGGATCGGTTATAACTTCTTTCAGGATATTGAAAAAATGAAGTTGAAAGATTTTTATTTAATTTAGGTTATCTATTATACTGACAATCAGAGAAAATTTCACCACTTTTATAACATTCAAAAACAATATTTCCTTTCCACCTAGTTGAATAAACATTCTCAGAATATTGCCTGTACTTATTACTTGAATCCGTATCTGGCTTTTTCCCTACAGAAACAATTGTGTATTTGGGGTTCATTAATTTAACAACTTCTTGATGATAACCACTATCTCTTCCATGATGAGCTGCCCCCAAAATACTTATATTATCTATTTCATCATAATATTTGTTTATAATAGACTCCCAATTTTCTTGTTCAGCATCACCAGCTAATATTATTTTGCATTCTCCATATTTTATTAATAGAACAGTACTCATTAAATTTTTATTATCTTTTTCTTTTGAAATTGATAATAATTCATCATTTGGTGATAAAATATAAATACCATCATCGGTATAATAATCTCCTTCAGCACCTTCTTTTATACTTAATATTTTAGTTTCATCTACATGACTACTAATATTATCACGACATTCTTTATAAAAATCCCAATCTTCTTTTTGAGAATCACTTAAATCTGATTCATCTTTAGAAAAATCATTTTTTGTTATCCAAATATTATTTAGAATATGTTTATTTTTAAGAGTTTTTAGCCCAGACAAATGATCCATATGAGGATGAGTAGAAATAAATCTAAAAATATCACTTATATTATTTTCTTCTAAATATTCAATTGGATCTGTTAATTCAATATTATAGCCAGCACTTTCTTTATATAGCTCCATAGAATTAGATGTAGAATCAATAATATTCTTTCTTTTAAAATAATCAAATCCTGTATTTTGTTTTAAAATCTCATCTTTAGATTCATTATCTAAAGTTGAGCTACGATTAATATCAATCATGGCTCTTCTATTACTATCAAATTCAATAAGACAACAATCACCATGACCAACATTTAAAAAATGAATTTTTAACATTTTTTGCCTCCTCATATATTGTTAAAATTAAGCTTAATTGTTTATTAATAGAATTAATCTTGTTTTTCAGCATAATAATTATAAAAATCTCTATAAACATAATCCGCAAATCTTTCTGAAAATCTTGTGCTCCTTCTAAATAATAAATAACTAAAAAACCCAAATAAAAATATATAAGTTAAATTAATAACATTATTTGAACCTAATTCTAAGAAAAATTTTATTATGAAAATAAAACAACTTACAATAACTCCTGAAAATAAACTTCTACACATGCCATAAATTACATTAAATAATTGTATTCTATCTTTACCTTCTTTTTTTTGAACTTTTGAGTAGATTAAATTGAAAGCTTCCTGATTCTTTTCTTTAGTATTATTTAATTTAAGATTATATTCAGATTCAATTATTTTCTTTAATCTATTCTTATGTTCATGTGAATATTTCCCATTTTCCTCTAATAAAAATCTTTCTGATGGAAATCCTCCCCAAACTTTTTTAAAAAAATGTTTTTCAAGAATTTGACCTATTTCGTGTATTAAAATACCAAAAAAATAACTAAAGATAATGAAAATGATTGTCATTAATATATTTCCTTCATTAAAATCTATAATGAAATTTGAATCTAAGATATTAATAAAAACCATATTTAAGATTATTATAACTAAACTACCTGGGATTATATATCCTAAAAGATCATATAGATTTAATTTATTAAATAAATCTTCCATAAATATACTCCTCTCTGATTAGATAAAAATTGCTATCTATCAAATTAATCCATTAGAAAACATTAATTATACAACCAATAAATTACGCCAACTCTTTCCTCTAAAATAGTTTGATAAAAGTAAAAACAAACTTATACTAATTTTTTAAAACACTATATTCTTTTGCAATTACATTACATGCAAAGCGTTTGCCATAATGTCTTGCTACTACCGAAAAACCAATGTACTGTGAAATTAAGAAAATTGTATAAAATGGAATCCAGCTATTAGAAATATCAGATGACAAATACATAAAAACAAAAGAGAACGTGTAAATTATTAAAAATAAAAAACTCAAAGCTGTTAAATCTCTAGCAATAAGAAAATTTCTGTGTGAATTAAATACCATAGGGTCATACTGATGATTTTTATAAATTTTATACCACAAGCTATTTTGTGATTCCGGCTTTGTTGGCAGTTCTTTGTATTTATTAATTAATAAAGTTTTATCAATTCTAGGATCTTTATCAATTAATTTAGTGAAGACTCTACAGCCTGGATAAGGGTTTTTAATTCTCCAAAAGACTAATTTAGCTTTAAATTGAGAACTTATTATTCCGTTAAGTGCAAAAGTTGAAATAGATAGAACTGCTGCAATAAATCCTTTTTGCAAAATAAAATCACTGTAAAAATTGTTAATAAAACCAAAATCTTTTTCTAAAATAACTGTTATGTATATACTAAAATTTACAGCAATGAAAATCCATAACTGAGTAGAATAGTTTTTAATATTTTTTTCTTCTGCCATTAACTATCTTCCTCCCGTTAATACTATAAATTTAAAGTGCCAATATAATTATCATAATTTTTTCTGTTTTCATTATCTAAAAAATCAACTTCATAATCTTCACTAGATACATAAAAATGGATTTTTTTAGCGACACATTCAAGTGTGATATCCCCAGAAGAATTTTGAGTAATAGTATTATAACCATCATAATAGTCTAAATCTTTAGAAGCAGATTCACCTATAACAACAACTTCTGGATCCAGCTTATCTAATAAATCATATGGAACTTTTCCGGTTTTTCTTCCATGATGGGGAGCAAAAATAATATCTATTTTTGAAAGATCTAATTTATTCTTTATTTTTTCTAAGAAGTCATTTTCAAGATCTCCCATCCATAATGCAGAAACTCCATCTTTTAAACTGTACTTTATAATCGGAGAGATATTATTGGGACTCTCACCATTTTTAGCTTTTTCTAATGCTTCTTTAAAATCTTCATTTTCAGTGACTGGCCATAAAATATTTATACCCGCAGAACCACGCTCCTGATCCGATTGGTTCATCCATTTTCTACTACATCCTTTTTTTAAATAAAAAGCCTTTTCAGAAGAATCTCTAAGTTTGCAATACCTTTTAAAATTAACTGTTTCATCAGATTTTGTTGCTTCATTCTCAACACAATAAAAATTTATAATATTGAATCTATCATCAAAATATTTAAGTCCACAAAGATGATCTTCATCTGGATGAGTAGATATAAATCTCCTTATATTTTTATCTTTGGATTCTGTAATTATTTCATCAACCAGTTCTTCCCTGTTGGATTCATCAAGATAACAATCAATTATTGAAAAATTATCTGAATTATGTTTAATATAAAACATATCCCCATTACCTACCGCAAATGATTTAATAATAGACATCTATTTCACTCCTTCTCATATTTGTAAAAAATATCTTCAATATAAATTGATTATAATACAAATGTTCGATAAAATCAAGAAATTATTTCCAATAAATAGTCTCTTCAAACTAATAATTATAATTTAATATTGTAAAATCTTATTTAACGAAAAGTGTAAAATATTATTTGACATTCACAATAGGGGTGACAAATTACTGTTTATAATATTCTTCTGCATCTTCCAGTCCTTCTTTAAAGCTATATTCTGGTTTAAAATCTAATTCCTTCAGCATTTTACTATTATCAACTGTAGTAGTTGTTGAAAGAGTTTCCAACTTATTTAATACCGGCAAAGCAAAAGGCAGCTTTTTATAAAGATTAATCAATATCTCTGGGGCTTTAATTTTTATAACTTTCTGTTCAAATACTGCTGTTATTGTATTCAGTATCTCAGAGTATTTATAATCTACTTCAGAAACATTATAGATTTCTCCATAAGTATTTTTATCATTTAAGATCTTAGTTATTAGTGCTGCTGCATCTTTAACATAAACTATTGATTTTTGATTATTACCCTGACCTACCATTGGCAAAAGACCTTTGTAAGCAAAGTTAATTAACTTTTTATAATTACCCCTGTCATATTTACCATATAGGGTTGCCAGGCGGAGAATTGTTAATGGTAATGCTTTATTACTATATAAATCTAAACCGGCCTTTTCGGCTAAATATTTGCTTTCTGCATAGGGATTACCTTCATAATACAGGTTTGAATTTTCTTTTACCTCAATAAATTCTTTACCATAAAGAGAAATGGTGCTAATAAATATAAAATGAGATATATCTTTTTTTAAAGCTAGTTGATATAAATACTTTGTTGCTTCTGTATTAATCTGAAAAAAATCATCCTTTTCTGCTTCTGTTTTAGCTTTAGTATGTACTTTAGCTGCCAGATGAATAATTATATCCAGCTCAAAATCAAGGTTTAATATTTGTTCTTTATCTAAAATATTAGTATTTAGAAAATGAATATTATCCTGCTCTTCTAAATGATTTAATCTATCAAAATTTAGATCCAGTAAATAAAGTTCATTATTATCTTTTAACTTTTCTACTAAATGATAGCCCAGACTACCATTTGCTCCTGTTATTAATATTTTCATTAGAAATCTCCTCGTAAAATTTTTTTAGTTAGGAAAATACGCTTCAATTTGTCTTAATTATACTTTAATAAACCTGTCATTTCAATAGAATTGAGAAATTTAGAAGTTTTGCCAATGAGGCTTTTTTAGCACAGCACATTTATGAAAATATCCTGCTCCTCTCCCGAACTTTCATTCCGCATCCAGCAAATATAATTTATGAAATCATTCCTGCTAAGATTTATAATAAGCGTTACTTCCCAAACAAACAAAAACTCTCACTAGAATTTTAACACTCCAGTGAGAGTAACAGTCTCAATAAATATCTAATTTTACAAATCACTACTTTAAAATCAGTACCTATCTTTTTAGCTCTCTTTATTGTAGATCAGCTGCCTAAATTATCTTAGCTAAATATAGAAAGTTGAATGTCAGTTATTTAATTATTCTAAAAACTGTACTTTACTAAAATAAATTACCATGTTCTTGCAAAAAAGCAGATAGTAATTCGCTATAAACAGAGGTCCATGTTATTGTGCTTTTTCCCAGAGAATTAGGATTTTTCCCAACTGCATCATAAGTGTTTTGAATAGAAGACATTAATCTTTCTCCATACTGTTTCCACATATTTAATATATCATCAAACCCATTTTTTGTCTTCCATTCATATAATCCATTTTGAGGATTCTCTTTAATAAACCATCTAAAGGCTGCTAACAATGGATATAATGCTCCTTTTGAAAGAAACATTTTTGTCTCTTTTTCAGTAAATATCAGTTTTTCCTTTGTTCTTTCTCGTGTCTCTACATAGCCTAATCTTCCAGCATGTCCGCCTGCTGCATTATGAAAAATTGGACCTTCTAGTTTAATAATGTCATGTAATTTTAAAATATCTTTTAAAATCAATCGCATTTTTTTATAAGAATCTTGGTCATCTTCATACATGTTTAGGCATTTAGCTTTTGAGCTATAAGAATATTTGGGATGAGAATTATCACCAGTTCCATCTAAAGGATAATAATCAATATTAAATAAAGTCATTATCGCAATTAACTCTCGAATATCCATTTCTAAATTCTTATTTTCTTTATAAGAAATCTTATTCTCATATGACTCATCTTCAAAAAGATCTTTTATCCAATCAAAAGCTCCCTTCTGGTTTAATAAACTCTCATCATGTACTTGCACAGAAGTATTTAAACCACCAGCCATTTCGGGTATAAACTCTTGATCAATATTAGTTGTTATTTTCACTAAAACATATTGATCAGGCACTTCAGACTTATTTTTAGTCATAATTGTATAGGTATGATTACCATTAAGAATACCTTCACCTTTTGCAAACTCAACTTCATATAAATCTTTACCCACTTTATCAACAGTTTGAGCGACTATGTCAATACCATTATTTTTTAAATGGAAAGTATAAGGGGTAACATTTAAATTTTTAAAGGACTCTTCCACATCCTTATATACAGCTAAGTTAAGATTTTTATCACGAGGATTAGGATCTGTAGGTAAGTTTTCAGGTAAATTATTTGCTTTTACCCAATAAATATGATGTTCCTTTTTCTGATCAACAGGATCTGGTAAACGCCGAGCATATTTTACCTTGAATTGATAGGTTTCAGTTTTATTCAATTAAATCTCTCCTTTTAGGTATGTAGTTATCCAACTACTACCAATTTTTTTGTCTGAATCCACAGACTATTTATAGAATATCACAATTATTATTTACAGTCAATATTAATTATGAAAAAACTTTCCATATTTTATAAGTCTTATAAATATCAGAAAGAAACTTTAATTTCGCAAATTAAATCCCACTATTATTCCAGCAAAACATAGTATACATTTTTTTAGAAAAAAACAGAATTAGTTGTTGGCAGTTTTATAGCCTCAGCTATAAAATAACCGGCATCTGTTTAGGGGCTTCCAACAGCATCCCTCAGTTAAATTTATGAAAGCATCCGGCTTACTCCCCATAAACAAAAAACTCCCACCAAAATTTAACAATTCCAGTGAGAGTAATAATTTGATCTTAGCTGTATCTAATATTTAATTCGATAATTTTCTGCATATATCAAGTGACACATATTTATTACAAACAATCTTCCAGCCCTTCATTTGACAGAATATTTCTGATTTCTTTAACTTCCTGAGCTCTCTTTTTATCACAGATTAAAATAGCATCCTCAGTATCAACTATCACCACATCATCAAGACCAATGGTAGTTACTACTTTATTAGGACTGTGAATAATAGAATTAGTAGTATCTATACCATAATGTTTACCAATTACTACATTACCATCAGCATCTACTTTTTTAACTCTCTCTAAAGCCAGCCAGCTGCCTAGATCATCCCAGCCAAAAGAACCAGGAATAACAAAGATATCATCTGCTTTTTCCATAATTCCATAGTCAATAGAAACACTCTGCATATTTTCAAATTCATCTCTAATTACTTTTTGAGCTAAATCTGTTCCTAAAGCACTTTTTATTCTCTGCAATGATTTATACATTTCCGGTAAATGAGTTTCTATATTAGATAGAATACTGCTTAACTGCCAGATAAACATCCCACTGTTCCAGAGATATGTTCCTTCTTCTAAAAACTCTTTAGCAGTGCTTAAATCAGGTTTTTCGGTAAAGTTACGAACTTCAAATACCTGATCACCATCTATGGTATGTAATTGGTCACCAAAGTGAATATAGCCATAACCTGTTTCTGGATGAGTAGGTTCTATACCAATAGTAACTAAGTTTTTACCGGTAGCTGCAGTCATAATTGATTTTCTTAAAATATCTACAAATCTTTTTTGATCTTTAATTAAATGGTCAGCCGGTAAAACAATCATTGTTGAACCAGGATATTTATCTTCAATTACTACTGAAGATAAGCCTATACAGGCTGCTGTATTTCTTTTCATTGGTTCTACTATAATATTTTCTTCTGGTATCCCATCCAATTGTTTTTTAATTGCTTTTTGATAGGATTCATTAGTTGCAATAAAAACCTGTTCTAAAGGAACAAGTTCATTTATTCTTTCTACAGTTTCCTGCAGCATTGTTTTTTGATTATCATTTAATTTTAAAAACTGTTTTGGATGGTCTTTTCTGCTTAAAGGCCAGAATCTAGTCCCTTCTCCTCCAGCCATGATTAGTGCTGTAATCATTTGAAATCACTCCGATTAATTTTATATTGATTTTACTATCTATATATATTATCAGATTAGATAACTAAATACAAATATATCCAATTAATAATTTTAGTAATGTAACTTAAAAATTAATTAATTCAAATTTTGTTTCCTCTAACTGTTCTAATAATCGTGTTGATTACCGGCCATAACAAAAATATTATAGATATTCCCAACAATACACCACCTAAAGGTTTATTTAAGAAATTAATTGGACTCTTATATTTAATCAAAGCTCTGAGCAAATTATTCTCCATAATTGGTCCTAAGACCATCCCAAGCACTAATATCGCAACTGAGTATCCATTTTCTTTCATATAAAACCCTATCAGGCCAAATAACAACATAACCACTACGTCAAACATACTGTTATTAACTGAATAAGCTCCCAGAGTTGCAAAAATGAATATAGCCGGATATAAAATCCCTTTTGGTACCTTTAATAATTTGGTAATAACTCTTATCTCCAAAAAACCTGAAATAAGCAGCAAAAGATTAATTATAAAAATACCTGCAAATAAAGTATAAACCATCGTTTCACTGGTGATAAATAAGGTGGGTCCAGGCTGTAAACCATGCACCTCAAAGACACCTAAGAGTATTGCTGTTACAGCTCCTCCAGGTATTCCTAAAGCTAATAGTGGTATAAAGGTAGCCACTGCTGCTGAATTATTTGCAGCTTCTGGAGCAGCAACTCCATTTAGGCTCCCCTTCCCTAGAGGTTTATCAGTATTTTTATATATACTCTCTTCCATACTGTAACCTAAATAATTAGCAAGAACTGCTCCTGCCCCTGGTAATGCTCCCACAATCAAACCCAAAATAGATGAGCGCGCAATTGTCCCTCTAACACTCTTTATTTCCTTCCAATTAGGTAAACTCATGTTGAATTTCTCACTGGAGGGCTTGAGCATTTCTTTTTTGTGTACCTGAATAAATACCTCACCTACAGCATAAGCACCAATCATTATTGGTATAAAATCAAAACCATTTAGTAGAAAATCAGTTCCAAAAGTAAAACGCATAGTTCCATCTATACTTGACATACCTACAGTACTTAGTAAAACACCCACAGCTGCAGATATTAAAGCCTTTAGGTAGTTATCACTTAATCCAGTAATTATAGCAATTCCTAAAAGACTTAATGCAAAATATTCTACTGCCCCAAATAGATAAGAAATTTTTATCAACTGAGTAGAACCAATTACTAAAATAATTGAACTGAAAATACCACCAACCGCAGAAGCTATAATTGCAATACCTAAGGCCTTGGCTGCCTTCCCCTGTTTGGTCAAAGGAAAACCGTCAATAGTAGTACAGGTATTCTCTGGTGCTCCCGGTATATTAAATAATATTGCAGTCTGCGAACCACCAAAAGTAGCAGCTACATAAACTCCTGCCACCAATAATATTCCTGCTGCAGGATCCATAGTATAAGTAAAAGGCACCAATAACGAAGCAGCAATAACCGGTCCCAAACCTGGAATAGCACCAAAAACAATTCCAATTACTGAACCTGCTATTAATACAAATATATATATAGGTTCTGATAACAAAGTAAATCCAGCCCATAATCCCTGAAACATAAGCTACCTCCTTCCAAATTAAAAGATCAGTATTTCATTAATATTTTTAAAGATTCCTATTCCTAATGGTAGTGGAATATATAATAGTTTGGTAAATAAACCATATACTATTAAAGTTAAAGCTATTGAAAAAATTATACTAACTTTATAATTTTTATATTCTAAAATTAAAGATAATAAGAATATAAAAATAGGAGTTAAAATATAAAAGCCAAAAATAATTATACCATATAAATAAGCTATTGCTAAAAGTACTGTCAGTATCAGTCTTCGATTATCTTTCTTTTCTGTTTTTTTATCAGTCTTAACTGATTTAACAATCGATTTTACTGCTAAAATTATACTAAATCCCATCAGCAAAACTAAAATTATTTTGGGTAATAACAGACTGTTAGAACCTTCGGACATAATCTGAATTTTATCAAGCCGAAAAAAGTAAAGATAAAAAGCCCCTATAAATAAAATTATAGAGGCAATAAGATCATTTAACATAAAAACCGCTCCTTTAATTCATTACACTATCATAATATTTATATTCTTCCTCAATAAAATTCTGATATTCTTCTCCTGTCAGTAATCCTTCTCTAAGATGTAAAAATTTACGTTTTTCGTATTCCTTATATTCTTCAGTATTAACAGCTTTTTCAATTATTTCTTCCAGGTAATCAACTGCATACTCTGGGGTACCTTCTTTTACCCAGACACCTCTCCAATAACCTGTAGTAATATCCATATCTTTTTCTAAAGTTGTAGGAACCTCTTCAAAACCCTCAACTCTTTCTTCAGTCATCACAATAATGGGTTTATAATCTCCAGAATCTATAAAAGACATTACATCTCCGGGCTGTTCATGCAAAATATCTACATGCCCTCCAGCCAAAGCTGCATATCTCTCACCCGGCTCACTATAAGGCATATTCTCGACCTCAATGTTTTCATGTTCTTCTATCTGTCTCACAGTTAAAGAATCAGCACCATTTAAACCTGTTGTTGCAATTGATAGTTCATTTGGATGTTCTTTTGCATAAGCAACTAGTTCTTCATAATTATTAAATCTATCATCATTACTGTTTATAAACCACATATCAACATTATGCTGAACTTTTGCAACAGGTTTAATTTCATTTAAATCATATTTGTTTACTCCTGTTACCAGGTTTATAATACTATCAGTTGTAGCACCAAAAATAGTATAGCCATCCGCATCTCTCTGCATTAAATTATTCAGACCAACAGCTGTTTTTGAACCAGGTATATTAATCACTACTATTTCAGCATCAGTATGTTCTTCTATCTGCTTTTCCATCATTCGAGCAAACTGATCTGAACCTCCACCTGTACCAAAGGGTACTACCCAGGTTATTGGCTTACTAGGATAATCATCCTCTGCCATCACTCCAGCAGTCAATGAAAATAACATACTTGAAGCTAAAAACAAAATTAAAATCTTTTTAATCATTTTTTTATTCCTCCCATTTTTGATAGTTAAATTCTATTCTTTTTAAAGAATGCTTAATTATATCTTTTTCCATTTTAAAAAACTTACTCATACTAATTAAAACTTTTTCATTTTCAATTACAATGTTCTCTACAGCTTCTTTAAACATTTCATCAATTAAATCTAAATAAATTTTATCTAAATTATTATTTTCGGGAATAATCATTACATTTGAAGTATATTGATCAGCTTCAAATTCATGTATTAACTTTAATTCGGAATAAAAGTTTAAAATTTGACTGAGATAGGGTTCCCATAATAATAAAGCATCAATTTGATCTAGTTCAATAAATTTATTTTTTAAATCATCAACTGCAAGATTTAAATCTTTAAAGTCAATTCTATTAATCTTAATATCCGTTTCTCTAATTAATTTTTTTAGTAAATTATCAGAAACTGATTCATTCTTTCTGGGAACCAGTACAGTTTTATTATTTAAATCTTTTATAGAACTAATTTCTTTTCGACCAATAACTGCATGTCCACCTCTATTTGCTTCAGCAACTATTTCTATTTCAGATCCAGTAGACTTCCATAGAAATGCAGGAACAACACCCAGAAAACCTAAATCAAATTTCTCGCTCTGAAAGTTCTCCATTAATTCATATCCATTTGCAAAGTAAGTAATATCTAAATCAAAAGGATAATTATCTATTATATTTAAATCATAAACTAGTTGAGGCAGAAAACTTCCCGCTGACTTTATAGCTGCTATCTTAACTTTATTTTTAACAAGACTGCCATATTTACTTATTTCATTTTTAAGATCTTTATCCAATATTAATAACTCCTGATAATAATCTAATCGCAAATTATGAAAATATTTTTTACCAGAGGTAGTTAATTGCTTTTTAGACTTTAATTCTTTAATCAAATCTCTACTAATTAAATCTTTTAAATATCTATTTACCATCCCTTTTGAAATATTAATATCTTCAGCTAGTTCCTGCTGTGTTTGCTGTGGATTATTATTAATATTTTCTATAATTTTTAATTCTTTTAACTTTTTTGTGCTATCTAAGAAGTTTGAGTCTAGCATACTAACCACCTTTGTTTACTTAGTAAATATTATTTTTACTTTATGAACTAGGTCTATTATAGCAAAAAAAATTTGATTTAACAAGTAAACCATCTGTATTAATACAGATGGTTTTGATCATTTTCCTCTATTAAAAATATTTTTTAATTTTTCTTTATTAAATAAATCAACTATATAAGATAATACAGCACCTAAGACCGGTAATGGATCGTCTTTAGAAAAAATAGCATAATGAAATTTTTTAGGTTTATTAAAAAAATAATTTATTTCTTGGTTAAATCTATCTTTATTAAAAATAAAGTTTAAGAAATCTCCAGGTAAAAGCCACTGACAATATTCTTCAAAACGTTTATTAATAACTGGTTTAATTTCTTCTCCCATCTCCATTTTTATTAAAAGTTCTGGAAAGTTAACTCCAACTTTTAATGATAGATTTAAAGTTCCCCAGAATCTGGGGTTTATTTCCATCAACTTAGGTTCTTCAGTTCTTGGATCAGTTATAAATTCAACACAGGCAATCCCATACCAATCTAGAGATTTAATAAGTTTTATTGATAAATCTACTAGTTCTTTATATTCTATTGTTTTCCATAATGTACCAGGACCACCACCTACAGGAAATTGTCTTAATAATTCCTGTACAGTACTGGCTAAAATATTTTTATTTTTATCAATTAATAATAAAACCTGAAATTTTCTTCCTGTTTGTGGTACGAATTCTTGTACCATTGGAAAAGGAAATTCTTGATGCACTAAATTATATTTTTCAATTAATTTTTCTTTTGACTTTATATATGTAATTCCACGAGAACCAGAACTAATTCTAGGTTTGATAACAATGGGATATTCAATTTCGTTTTTTAAAGTTTCGACTTCATTCAAATTATTTATAAAATGTGTTTTGGGAGATGGAATATTAGTTTCAATTGCTTTTTTTATAGTTATAGACTTATCTCTAGCTTTCATAAAAGTATAATAATCTGGAATTGGTATTTTTAAGTTTTTAAAACTGTCCAGATTCTCAGAAAATAATTCAACTGTAATATCATCCATGGGCATTAATAAATCTATTTTATTTTCACGGGTATATTTAGTCATAAAATTTATGAATTTTTTTGGCTTTTTAGCTGGATCCGGATACTCTATAAAAGAATCGCAATATTTACTCATTCTGGATGAATAAACTCTTTTATTTGAAGCAGCAATAATTTCAATATTTTTGTTTCCTAAACTCCGAATAGCTGCTAAGACTTTTCTATGATGAGCATCTGTAATTAATACTTTATACATTATTCTCAACCTCATTTAGCTCTAGATAATTTTCGATTGATGTAAAATTAAAATCAGATAGCATTTTTTTGAATTTATCCTCTGTCTTATCAATATTAATATAATGTCTAAATTTCTCTATATAATTAGCTTCTTCAATTCGAGGCTGGTCAGGATCAAATTCCCAGGGATGAAGATATATAACAGCTGGCATTTCCTTATTATTAATTTTTTTTATTGCTATTTTGGTTAATATATAAGGAGCTAACCTAAAATATCCTCCTCCAGCTATAGGCAATCTTTTCCCAAAAATTTTTACTGTTGCGGGAGGAACTTCAAATAAGTCATTATCTAAATTATATATTTGAGGTTTTGCATCTACCATTCCGTATCTATCATGTCCTTGAATAGGAAAAATACTGGCATCATATTTTAGTCCAACCTCTTTGATTATATCTAGTGCCCAAAACGAGTCTTTAGTGATAGAAAATGCTGGAGCCCTATAACCAATTATTTTATCTTTAATAATTCCTTCTATTACTTCAATCGATCTAATAATATCCTCTTTAAATTCATTTTCACTCTGTTTATAAATTAATTCATGGCTATAACCATGGGTTGCAACTTCATGACCTCTATTATAGATTTCTTTTACAACTTCAGAATTTCGTTCTGCTGTCCATCCTAATATAAAAAAAGTCGCTTTATAATTAAAAGTATCTAAAATATTAAGTATTTTAATTATGTTTCTTTTTACCCTCTGTTCAAAATTACTCCAATCATTATAATTTATATATTCTTTAAAATTTTCCACTTGAAAATAATCTTCAACATCAATTGTTAATATATTGTTCATCATTTCCACCTAATATCTTTTATGATTTTAAAAATTTTATTTTAATATAATCTAACCAAGATTTAAATTTTAATCCGAACAAAACTAAAAAATTAACTATCACATTATAATTATTCTTTAGATTCTTTTTATAAAAAATTTCCATCGATTCATTAAACCATCTGTTAGCTTTTAAATATTGTTGAGAGCTACTCTTCCCTTGATAATGAATAACAACACTTTTAGGATAATAGACAACTTCCCACTTTGAATCATTTGCTTTATAACAATAATCTAAATCTTCACCATACATAAAATAATCCTCATCTAACATACCTTTTTCATTTATAAAATCTCTTCTTATTAACATACATGCTCCCGAAACCGCTTCTACTTTATGAATTTTGTTTTCATCTAAATAGTTCATATTATATTTATTAAAATATTTACTATTTTTGAATATTTTTGAAAGCATTAAAATCCTAGTTAAAGCAATAGCAGGGGTAGGTATGCTTCTATGTGCACCTGGTCTAAGCTTACCGTCTTCTCCAAGTAACCTAGGGCCTAAAATCCCAATATCTTTATGGTGGCTTATATAATTAACCATTTTATCCAAAGCATCTTCAATTATAATAGTATCAGGATTTAAAAGTAGTACATAATCACCACTAGCTATTTTTATACCTCTATTATTAGCAGCAGAAAAACCGATATTTTCCTCATTTTCTATTAATTTAACATTAGAAAATTTATTTCTAATACAATTAATACTATCATCTGTTGAATTATTATCTACTACTATTATCTCATAATTTATTTTTTTAGTATTTTCTTTTATACTTTCGATACAATTTAAAATATAATCTTTAGCATTCCAATTTACAATAATTATTGATAAATCCATAAAAATCTCCTTTTTGAGTTAAACTTAAAACAAAAAATTAAAAATCTAAATTGTTCAAATAATCTTTCAAAGCTTCTTTCCAATCTCGCATCTTATAAATATTCTGAGTCTCCAGTGCAAAATTATCCATAACAGAATAAGCCGGTCTTTCTGCAACATTTCCAAATTCTTCAGCAGTTGTAGGATTAACCTCTATATCAATATCTTTTAATTCAAATATTTTTTTTGCAAAATCATACCAGCTGCAGCTTCCACTATTTGAAGCATGGTAAGTACCATATAATCCAGAATCAATTATTTTAGAAATAGCAATAGCTAAATCTTTAGCATAAGTTGGAGTACCCTTCTGATCACTCACTATATTCAAGCTGTCGTTATTTTCTGCAAGAGATAACATTGTTTTAACAAAATTATGACCATCACCATACAACCAGGCAGTACGAACTATATAAAATTTACTTAACAGTTCTTTAACCAGCTTTTCTCCTTTAAATTTGCTTTTCCCATAAATACTCAAGGGAGAAGGAATATCAAATTCATTATAATTTTTATCTTTATCTCCAGCAAAAACAAAGTCAGTGCTAACATAAAGCATTTCTGAGTTAGCTTTCTGGCAAGCTAACGCAACATTTCTTGTTCCTAAAGCATTAACTTTATAAGCTATCTCTTCATTTTCTTCACAACCATCTACATCAGTCATAGCTGCAGCGTGAATAACTATATCAGGATTATACTCTGTGATGAAATTAACTGTTTGCTCTGCATCGGTTATATCCATTTCATCTATATCGACACCAGTAATATTTTCATCACTATATAATTTTAATAATTCTTTACCCAGCTGACCTTTAGATCCAGTAACAAGTATTTTCATTTTCCACACCTCAATTTCTTTAATTAAGATTTTCGGCTAAATAAGCCCTTTATTCATAAAGCTTAATAGCACCTTTCAAAATTTTTCACCCCAGTCCAAAACCAATATTTCCCTTTATCATTAAGCATCTTAAACAGAATAAAAACTGCGATTAATATACTTTTAATTAGATATATTATCCCCATATAACTTCAAAGTCTTTAAAGCATGATTTTGAGGCTTGACTTTCTCATTTTTGTCATTTTTTCGGCCATCCATAATTAAATATAGGGACATATTTTTACCCTAAATACTAAATCAGGATGGTGTTATTTATGTTTAAAACAGAACGTTCCCACAAAGAGTTTCAAAATCATTTATTCTTCCTGCTTAA
>Ga0208551_10061_pt1 | contig 19857 bp, 18 predicted proteins | sample Wag4S2015_5_14_FD_187360 | JGI IMG/M metagenome (GOLD analysis project Ga0208551, IMG submission 187360) | Deep subsurface shale carbon reservoir microbial communities from Ohio, USA - Utica-2 Time Series 2015_5_14 (SPAdes) (version 2) ... | reverse complement strand
TATAAGGGTACGATATTTTGGGGGTGACTGCAATGACTTTTTTATTCTGCAATAATAGGGAATTTTAGTTTGCAACTTTCGGGAATACTACTTTGCAATTCCCGGTAATTTTATTATACAACAAATAGATTGTTGAAGTTGTTTTACATAACTATAGCGAAATAAAAATACCCCAAAACCCAAATTCTATGTGGGATTATTTTGAACTATTACCTTTAGAAGACAAAGATAATATTATAACACTGTCAGAAGGGATGACACCTTTATTAAAAACAGAAAATCTATCTAGGCAGCTTGGGATTAAAAACCTTTTTATTAAAGATGAAACAAGGAATCCTACTGGAAGCTTTAAAGATAGACCTAATACTATGGCAATTAGTAAAGCAAAAGAATTGGGGATAAAAACAATTACTATAGCTTCTTCTGGGAATGCTTCGGCTTCAGCGGCAGCATATGCGGCTAAAGCCCAGATGAAGTGTGTTGTTTTTGTTCCCGAGAATACTCCTGAAGCTAAGTTAGCTCAAGCCAAATGTTATGGAGCAGAAATTAATCGAATACCTGGTAATTATAGTAATGCTTTTAATAAAGCATTAGAAGCCACCAAAAAAAATAATTGGTTTAATGTGACTTCAACTTATTTAAATCCATATTCATACGAGGGAGATAAAACAGTAAGTTATGAAATCGATAAATTAATTGATGTTCCTGATTATATTTTTGTACCAATAGGAGCTGGACCACTATTACATGGAATTTATAAGGGTTATAAAGAATTAAGGAAAATGGGATATGTAAAAAAACTACCTAAAATGGTAGGAGTCCAATCCACAGGGTGCAGTCCTATAGTTGATGCCTTTGAAAATGGAGATAACATAGTAAGACCGTGGAATAAAAAAGTAAGTTCAATAGCGTCTGGAATTGATGATCCACTAACAGGATATGAAGATGATGGTACATTAACATTAAAGACTATTTATGAAAGTTCAGGTTTTGGAATAAAAATTACTGATGAGGAGGTGATGAATGGACTCTATCAATTAGCTGAATCTGAAGGGGTTTTTGCAGAACCTGCAGGTGTAATTGGTGTAGCTGCTGTAAAGAAATCATTAAAACACAATCTCATAAAAAAACAAGATAAAGTTGTTATAATGATTACGGGTCATGGTTTAAAAAATATTAAAGCTGTATTATAACTACTCATATAATTAGGAGGATATATAATGAAAAAAATATTGTTTTATTTCTAGGTTGTATAATTAATGTTGTGAAGAAAAAACTGTAAATCTAAAAATATCTAAATAAAAAAGGCATTTGCCTGGCTCCGTTGAATTAAATAGTTACAACACCAAAAATTCAATAAAGGAGTCAAGCAAATGCATAATAATCTTATCACAGATTTAATGGATTTACCAGACCTAGTTGCAACAGATTTAATTAAAACGGAGGAATATTTAGTTTTTGTAGCTGACTATAAAATAGATCATGTTAAATGTCCTGTCTGCGGCAAAAAAGCAGAAAAGATTCATGATAGAAAAACTCAAATGATTCAGGATACTTCTCTTCGAGATAAAAAAACAGTTATTAGACTTGAAAAGAAACGCTATAGCTGCGATCATTGTGGCAAAAGAGCAATACCCAAGAGAATAGAAAGCGTCACTAAATATTCACGGAAAACAGAGCGTTTTAAAATACATCTTTTAAAGCAAACTGATAGCCGTGATTACTCAAGAGTGGCCAAAGAAAATGACCTAAGCTATACAAGCATTAAAAACTCGGTACACAGCAAATTAGACACTCTGATTGAAGAAGCTCAAATTGCAATCTTAGATGAGGTTGAAGCTATCAGTATAGATGAATTTGCAATCAAGAAAAAACATAAATACGCAGTTGCTCTAACTGATCCGATTAACGGTAAGTTAATTGATATCTTATCTTCCCGTAAAAAGAAAGATCTAATCGAGTACTTCAATACCTGGCCTAAGAAACTGAGGGAGCAGATCAAATACTTCTCCATGGATATGTGGAGTCCCTACAAGGCTGTTGCTAAAACTGTCTTTCCCAATGCTAAGATAGTGGTTGATAAGTTCCATCTGGTTACAGCTATCAATAATGCTCTGGATAAGCTGAGAATAGAGGAACAGGATAAACAGACTGCTGCCAATAGAAAGAAGTTCTATAAATCAAGACTCACCCTTCTAATGGCCGGTGAAGACCTTGATGAAGACAGTCATCAGAGGCTGATAGAGATCTTCAAACTATCTCCTGCTTTAGAAAAAGCATGGGAGCTAAAAGAAGAATTTCGTGATTTACTACAGATTCCTGATGTTAAAGAGTCTATTCAAGCTTTAAATAACTGGTATGAAAATGTTAGTCAGTCTAAATTAAATCTTTTCTATAGAGCTAAAGGAACAGTAAAACGCTGGGAACAACACATTATTAACTATTTTAAAACTAGAATAACCAACGGATTTGCTGAAGGATTAAATAACAAAATCAAATTAATCAAAAGAATTGGCTACGGTGTTCCCAAAGTTGAAAACTTAAAACGACGAGTATTTTTATCATTGTTAAGTATTTAAGAGTAATTCAAAAAATTACAGAGATAACATGATTCAATCGGTGCTATTTAGATTTCACAACATTTGTTAAAGAACCTAGAAATGTTTAATAACTTAGTTTTAGAATTAAATTTGCTGCATAAGTATTAAATTTACTGAAAAACTCTGTTTAATAAATCATATTAAAGCTTGTCCAAGATTAGAGGGGCTAGCTCACTTTTACTTAAATTTTTTTGCAATATATATAATTTTACTTTTTCAATTCTTTAATACTAATTAAACACTAAATTCACAGAACCTATTCTATCAAATATTGCACAATAATTATCACCTTCATTTACTTCATATGCTCTTGTAAGCGAACCTGAAAGTATAATTTCATCTTTTTCAAGGGCTACATCAAATTCTGCTAATTTATTTGCTAACCAAGCTACCGCTTCCGCCGGATTACCCATGACTTCTGCACTTGTTGCAGTTTTAATTATTTCACCATTTTTTCTTAATACTAACCCAGTTAATTGTAAATTAATATTTTCTAAAGGAATTAAATTGTTCCCTAATACAAACATACTACTAGAAGCATTATCAGCAATAGTGTCTTGAATTTTTAAGTTCCAATCTTTAATTCTACTATCAATTATTTCGATAGCTGGTAAAACTCCTCTTGTAGAGCTTAACACATCAGATACTGTTACTCCAGGCCCCTTTAGTTTTTTAGATAAAACAAATGCAATTTCAGGTTCACATTTTGGTTGTATTAAAGACTCTAAATCAATCTTATTATTTCCATTAATAATCATAGTATCAAACAAATGTCCATAATCTGGCTCATCTATGCCTAATATATTTTGCATTGATTTGCTAGTTAAGCCAATCTTCTTACCGATAACTATTTCTCCATTCATCTTCTTGTTTCTCACTTGTGCTAACTGTATTTTATAAGCATCTTCGATTGTAATTCCCTTTAAATCATTTGATAAAGGATTAATTGTAATCTTTTCTTTGGAACATTTTTGTAATTGTGCTGCTTTTTCTTTAATGATTTTTTCATTTAAAGCCATGGAAATCACTCCTTAATGTAATTCATGCATTTTTCCTCTTAAATGTTTTCTCAATTTTTTAGCAATATTTTCTGCTAATTTGGGAAGCTGAATATTTGATTCCTTTAATTCTTTACTTAAAACTTCTAATCCCATTTTGACTTCATCATTTGGCCCAGGTAGAGCAACTATAAGGGTCTGACCAATTTTTGCTACAGCTATTCTTACTCCATCCTTTTTATGTCTCCCTTTCCCTTCTTCAAAATGTACTATATAAGGACTATATATCTCCTGTGCAACTTTGCTTATTCCTTCAATAGTTTTGTCTTTGTCTTCAGCACCTACACCTCCTGTTGTAACTATTAACCCATATCCTTCATTAATAGTTCTTCTGATTTGTCCAGAAATTTTATTTATATCATCATCTAAAATCTGACCAATTTTAACATTATAACCTTCTTTGCTTAATTTTCTTTTTATATAGGGAGAATTAGTATCTTCAATCATATTCTTGGATAATTCAAATCCTGTTGGAAAGACTTTTACTTTTTTGGCAAGATTCTTCTGAACTTGTTTTGCCATTTTTCTAGAAGTTGAAATTATTTGATCTGTTTCTTTTTCATCTAGTGCAATATTACCTAAAATACCTTGAGAGTTAATTTCAGTTTTCTCATCTAGTTGCACACCATCAATCAAACTTAATTTATCCAATATTTCACTCTGCTTTCCAAATATTTGTTCTGGAGAAATAGTTCTTTTTAGAATATCTAAGGTTATATGGTTTTCACGAACATCAACTACTAGAACTTCTTCGCGATTAATTTTTAACACATTTGAAACTGTTTTAGCAATATCATTTAAATTAGCATTATGCAACTTCACATTATTTATAGTTAATTCATTTTTATTTAATAAATTAAGCTCCATCTAAACACTCCCTCTTTAAATTAAGATTAACTCTTTATTATATACCCTAAATCTCTTGACAATTTTTTACCACTGTTCATCAAAGTTTTAACTAACCTCTTTTCTTTTTTTAAAGTACGTCTTTTGGACCAGAAATATTTAGAGCCCAATGCCAGTACAATTCTTAAATGGTACTTCAATACAATATAATCCATAGTTATATTCTTCTTTATCACTAGCATAGCCTTGTTTGCGTATTTTTTTAATTCTTTCTCTAATCTATCTCTATTAGTTATTTTATTTTCTATGAAATTTTTTAGTTCTGTTTGAGATAAATGTTTTTCAAGTCGCTTTTCTTTTATATTTGATAATAAGACTTTACTTACACCTGTAAAATATGCTAATAAACTTCTTCCTATTTTAGAATTATTTGTATTGATTCAAATCCCTATTTTTTATCTATATATACTACTTTCCAATCGATGTTGAAATTCTATTGAATCACATCAAAACTAAGATCTAAAATAGGAGCATCTACTATAGCTCTACCTATATCTATTATATCAATATCATAATTTTTTAATTTAGGTATGTCTTTTAATTTTATATTACCTCCAAAAGCAATTTTCCTATTTTTTCTTAAATTATTTTCTTTTAAGACTCGAGAAGCAATTTTGCAGTCATTAACTTTTCCAGTATCAATCATAATTATATCAACACCATTTGTAGCTGCCTCTATAACTTCTTTTTCAATCTTATTAAATTCTCCTTTAATTTGTATAACCTTAATTCTTTTAATCTTTTCCACTGCTTTTAAAATATTTTTTATTCCACCGTACATTCTAACATAATTTTTATCTAAATATAGAAAAGGTTCATCACTTATTCTAGGTCTAATTCCACCACTATTTATTGCTTCTCTTATCGAAGTTTTTAATGAATAAGGCATCTTTTTCCATCCACCACATACAATTTTGAAATTATTACTGGATAATCTTTTTGCTCTTTTGGCTGCTGTAGCTATTCCAGAATATTTACCAATAGTTCCTAAAAGATAATTTTCACCTATAGTTAACTTTTTAGGAGTACCATAAACTTTTAATATTAGAGTATTTTTTTTAACTTCTTGCCCTACTTTAACCAATTTATAACTTTCTAATCCTATTTTTTTAGATTTTTCTATAGCTTTATCTAAACCAACTATAACGCCTGATTCATTAACACAAATATTTGCTTGAAATGTTTTCCCTTGGATATTTTTAAATATCTCATCGCGTATATCTTTTTTTTCCTTTATAACATTCATTTAATAACTCTAACCTCCTCGTATAATATATTTAGGGATTAATTTTCCCTAATAAAATAAACACTTGAATTTTGTGATGATTCTTCTTAGACTTATATATAGGTTGGAAAGACAACTTTTCCTCCTTGCAGCTTGACTGCTGATAAAGTGTGTTACTTCCATCTTTGTACTTCGACTGCAAACTCCTACCGTGAGAGTTGTTGAATGTAGATTAAAGGCAGCAGTTTAATCTTTTAATAAGCATTCAACTTTCATCTCTAATAGCAGCGAGGGTGTTGCTGGTATAAAGACTAGGAAGATCATCCAATCAAATTTATAATATTTTATTCGGGAGTGATTTTTATGGACAACCAAACTTTATTTGTGGGCTGTGATGTTAGCTCAGACGATAATTACTATTGCTTTTTACTTAATGATGGTACTGAATTAACCAGAACTCATCTTTCTAATAATGCTGATGGCGCAGATAACTTAATTAATATAATCCTAAATTATCTTAAAGAATATAGTCTAAAAGAACTTGTATTTGGTGTTGAAGCCACTTCAAACTACCACTTTCATCTTCTCAACTTTATTGCTTTAGATGAAAGACTTTCAAACTATAAACTTAGGCTATACCAACTAAATGCAACCCTAGTTAGAAACTTTAAAAAAGCATATCCAGTAAAAAGCAAGACTGATAAATATGATGCTTTTATCATAGCTGACAAACTTCGATTTGGGCGTCTACCTGAAGAATATACTCCCTTTAATGAGTACGAGCCATTAAAGAAATTAACTCGTACCAGGTTTCATATTTTAAAACAATTAGAAAGAGAAATGAATTATTTCCTTTCTAACCTTTATATCAAATTTAGCGAATACAAAAAGCTACCTTTTTCTAACACTTTTGGTAATACTTCATTAGCTCTTTTTACTGAGTTTGATGTTGAGGAAATTATCGAAACTTCAACTCAAGAGCTCATTGATTTTCTAATTGAAAAAGGTAAAAATCGTTTTTCTGACCCTGAAGGCTATGCTAAAGAAATTAAAAAGATTGCTCGTAATTGCTACAGGGTTGATAGAAAAGTCAAAGAAACAATTAATTTAGTTTTAGAAACCTCTTTAGAAACCATTAAGGCTCTAAAAAGCAGTCTTAAAAGAATTAATAAAGCTATTAATCGTCAAATCTCAAGGTTTAGTCATACACTTGATTCTGTACCTGGTATTGGACCTATATTTGCTGCAGGTATTATTTCAGAGATTGGTGATATATCTAACTTCGCTAACGATGGTAAGCTTGCTAAATTTGCTGGTCTTACTTGGCACCATAAGCAGTCTAATAACTTTCATAGTGAAGAAACTCCTATGAGCAAGTCTGGTAATAAATATCTTAGATATTATCTAATACAAGCAGCCAATTCTGTTAAAAATTATTGTGACGAGTATCGAGATTATTATTACAAAAAGTACCAGGAAACTTCTAAATACAAACATAAAAGAGCTTTGGTCTTGAGTGCGAGAAAGCTTGTGAGGCTTATCTTTGTTCTGCTGCACAAAAATACGCTTTATGATCCTTCCCATTATCTCAAAACCAGTGGAGGTGGTTCTTCCACCTAATGTTCAAGACTCTAGAGATAAGTCTTAAAATGATCTCTCTAGAAAGTTAAGTTTTAATCTTATTCACCCAGAGATTGAAATTCTAATGATCTAGTAATCAAATTACTATTTTTACACTGTCAAAAATCATTTTTAACAGTGGATGGGTGAAGTGCGCCCAAATTTGGGCGAGAAAAAAGTTAAAATGGGTCTTGACATATTACCCTACCACTTTCCTAAAATATCTAATTTTAAAATGAAGTGATAATCTTTTCTTTATTTAAAGATTATCACTTATATTATTTATATTGCTTCTTTGGTTTCTAAATCACTTTTTTTTATTACTTTCAAAATCTTCTTTTTCCATTATTAATGAAATTATCACTCCAATTGTTAATGCCCAAAAGGGAGCCCCAATTTTAAAAATTGTTATGCCTGATGCTGCTATAATTAAAGCAAAAAATGCTCCTAATTTAAACTTACCAGAAAATGCTGTTTCAAAAGCATTTGTAAGTACACCAATCATAGCTAGTCCAGCTAATAAATTAACCAAACTTGAAGGTACTGATTGAACTAAAGCGGTTGCAGCCTTAGCAATTAAACCAAATCCTGCAAATAAAATGCCATCAAAAACTGAAGCTGTATAACGTCCTTCTTTAACTTCACCAGCATCTGGTCCAGATGTAATAGCTGTCATAGGACCAGCAATATTTGCATTGTGTCCTCCAAAAAAAGAAGTAACAATGCCGCCAATACCACTCACAATGGTCATTGAATTTATTGGTGGATCATAATCTTCAGCCATTAATGCTCCAGCTGCCTGTGCATTTTCAGCTCCAATCACCATAACTGCTAACGGAATAGCGATAGAAAATACAGCATCCAAAGAAAATTGGGGTGAAAAAATTTGTGGTTTTGCAATTTCAAATGTGAGGTTGCTAAAATCTGCCACTCCCATTATTAATGCTATTATCCCACCAACTAATAAAGCTCCAATAACCCCTGGTATTTTGGGAAATATTTTAGCAAATATGAAATAAGCAAGGATACTTAAGCCAATAAGTAACGGAGCGGATTTATATGAAGTTACTATATTTGTGCCAAATCTGAATAAAGCACCTGCAATCATTCCCATAATTATGGGTTGTGGTAACCATCTCATAATCTTTCCTACCCATCCTGTTAATCCTAGTATTAAAACAATTATACCTGCAATCAAATATGCACCTACTGCTTCATTAATATTAAAATTTGATAATACAGCTGCTACTAAAATTGCTCCTGGTATGGAATAAGCTCCACATATTGGTTGTTTATACCATAAAGCCATTAAGATTGTAATTAAGCCTCCGAAGAAATATATACTAAATAACCAAGATGTAATTGTAGATTGACTCAAACCAGCATCTAATCCTCCATTAATTACTATTAATGCAGGACCTGTACAACCAAAAATTGCTGCTATAAGACCAGCACCAGCACTAGAAATATTAAAATAATTTTTGAAACTTTTTATGCCTTCTTTTATACCGGGTCCCTTTTCAAATAATGTCATTTTATTATTCCCCCATTCTTTTTAATATATTAGTTACACTGCGAAAAGTCAATTTTAGGTGTTATATCAATTTGAGAATCCTGTCATAATAGGAATTATCTAAGTCTAAAATTGCTAATTAAAACTTTTCGCAGTGCAATTATATTATTAATTTTCAAAATCTATTTACTCAATATATACAATTTTGAATAACTATTTTAATATAGAAGGGTCTAAACCTCTCTGCTTGAGCCATTTAGGCATTAGATCATTATCTACTCTTTTACTTACTTCTTCTGCTTTCTCTTTTAATCTTTTAGCCAAGGGTTTACTGAGATTTAAACCTTCCATTGCACCATCAAAAATTATTACATTTTCTGTTCCGGTAGTATTATAAGCAAAATCCATAGCAGTATCTAATTTATCAGCAATAACAGCGTGATCCATATATTCTTGATTCTGAGGATCTCTGTTTAATATCTCAGCTTGTTCATTAGTCACCACAACAGTAGGGGTATGCTCTGTAAAAAAAGCACTAGGATAACCACCCCAAGCATAATTGTGAACCACCATATTTATAGCTGGATTTAAAGGTGGTACTTCTTCAGTTAAAGGTTTACCTTCTTCATCATAGAATGCTTCCGTGTACCAAGTATATGGAGGTAAAGCATAATCTAGATCAAATAGATCTTTATTAGCACTAGTGAAATTGGCATATATAACTCCTGCAGCAAAGACATAGGGAACGGGGCATGGAAAATCTAGGACAGAAATACAATCTTCAATTTCTCCAAATAGTGTAACTATTTTTCCATAATTTTTAAGACCACTTGCTGTCATTCTATCATTTAATGCATATAAATCATTATCTGCATCTACTCCTATTGCTCCCACTGGTGACATTTCTAAAAATGTTGTAAATGCAAACTTTTCTTGTACTAAATCCGAACCAAATATTGCTCTTGCCACAAAATTTGAAGCCCGAGGACCTAAGTTCCAATGATATGTTGACCTAGATTCTATTCTTGCATATGACATAGCAAAAGGTTTTACAGCTCTATCTACTTGACGATGAAAATGTATTTCTCTTACATCACTATTATGAGTATGGATTATCCAATCGGCATCATAAACACTTTTAATACCATAAAGTGTTCCTAGTTCAGTTTCAATTGGAATTCCTTCATCTACTGGAGCTATCCCTTTTGTTTTACCTTTAAAATAATCATCAAGCCCAAATTCTCTAATATACTCTTCAGTTTCTCTAAACCGGAGGCCTACTCCCGCACGAAGTCTAATATTCTCTGCTCCAGTTCTCCTATTTACAACATCTCTAACAGTTTTTATCATTTCAGCATATGGTTCTCCCCCTAGAAGAGTAAAACCATGGTGAGAAGCACAAATATTAACAGAATCATCTTTTTCTATCATTGACATATCTATATCTTTCAGAGCTTTTTCGGTAGCTTCTCTAACAGCTTGTATACCTTTATCTGAAGGATAAATTGTCTCAGGTGTATCAGGAAAAAGATCCTTTAATAATAAAGATGTCATATTAGGTAATTCAGCTGCTCTTTTCTCTACATATTTCGGATCAACACCATATTCAGATTTACGTGCTTTAGAAGGTTGTATTGGTTTCCTCATTATTATTTTCCCTCCTTTTGTTCAATAACATTGTCTAATAATACTCTGTCTTCTTCAAATCTAAAACCTCTTTTACTATATTTATCTTTAACTTCCTTAGAAACTTCCCATGCTGTAACTGTTTTTCCATACCATTGATGTCCACCTTCAGGAGGTGTGGGATGAATCCCAGCTCCTTCCAGTAATCTTAATATAGGTTGAATGCACTCAACCTTACATCCTGTTCTAACACCTGTCTCTCTAGAAATCTTTTCTGGAGTATTTGCACCTAATAATATTGCTGCAGCTACTTCTTTAGCTCTAGTACCAGTGCAATAACATATCAATTGGTCGGGATTAAATTTAGCATTTTTACAAATCTCTCTTAACTTCTCTTGATCAACTTTTGTTGAATCGACTTTTGCTACAAAAGGTTCTTCTCTTTTCACCATTTCTATTGCATATACTGGACAACGTTGCTCACAATTTCCACATCCCATACAATTATCTACATCAATTATTGCTTTCCTATCTTCCATACTTATTGCTTCAACAGGACATATTTCTACGCAAGTTTCACATCCTATACAATCGTCACTAACTACTGCTTTTAAAGTAACTTCTTTCAATTTTTGCCCTCCTTAAAAAAAAGTAAGATTAATATTTCTTCAAATAAAAGTGTTTTTCAAATTGTTATAGTTTTTATCCCTCCTTTATTATATATTCAACTTTAAAAATCATTCATTAACTTATATAATTTGGATTTTATATAATAGCTATTATTTTCTTATTAATTCATTAGAATAATTTGTTAATATCTCTGAATGATCTTCTTTAACTTGAATAGTATCAGTAATCCTAGGTCCCCCTACCCCTTTTTTATAAATTGAAGGTAATAATACATCAAGCACCATATCTTTTTTTATCTCTATATCATTGTTTATTGATATCACGGGATAAAACTCGGATTGTCTTAAACCAACTCCATAACCTATTATGCTTAAAAAGTGTTTCTTATATCCTTTTTCTTTGACAAAATTACCAGCAGTTTCACATAACTCTCTTGTTGTAACACCAGGTTTGATTTCGGCAATCACTTTTCTTTGAGTTTCTTTTAATACTTCATAGATTTTTTCCATTTCTTTTGGTATTTCACCAATGGCAACTGTTCTGCACATCTTTGCAATATAACCTTCATATTTAGCGCCTATATGAATTAAGAGTATTTCTCCATTTTTAATCTTTTTTCTTGAAGCAAATGGATGAGTAGTTAAAGTTCTTTTGCCAGATACTACTTGTGGTCTAAATGGCGTACCTTGAGAACCAGCTTTCATTGAAGCATATTCGGTTTCTGCAGCTATATCTAATTCACTTATACCGGGCTTGATTACTTTTAAAGCAGCTTCCATACCCTTTAATACAGCATTAGAAGCCTTTTTTATTAAAACTCTCTCATGTTTGTTTTTAATCGAACGCAATTTATAAATAAGTTGACCAGCATTAAAGAATTTATGTACATCAAATTCACTTTTTAATTTTTCAAAAACTCCAAATGAAGTAAAATATTTCTCAAACCCGATCCTAGGATTATCATACCCCATTTCCTTAATAACCTCACTTACCACATCAGCTAAACTTTGTTTTGGAAATACATAAGGTCTTATATCATCTATTTCACAGTTTTCTCTAATAAAATCTACATCTAACCATAAAGTGACCCCTACTGGATTACCTTCTTGGGGTATCACAATAGCCATACACTCCGCCTGCTGAATGCCTCCAAAATATATCAAATTTTCCCTATCAACTATCAAACATATATCTAATTTTTCTTTTTTCATTTCTCTTTGTAAATTATGTACTCTTTTTTCATACATACTTTCTTCCATTTTTTCGCCTCCTATTTCTTTTTATATATACTAAAATATTAAATCATATAATTACTTTTTGGATAAATATACTAAAATAATTGGTGTTTATTTATTACTACACAATTTTATCACCTCATATTCGTTAGTGTTCGATATTATCAAATGTTGTTCAATCTATTTGGTAAAAAAATAATATATCTTAATCTATATCTACTCTATTTTTATTATTCAATAAGTATTAGCAAAATCATTCAATAATTTTCAAATAATTTAAAAAATTTAATCTTTTGCTCTTATACAATTTCTTTAGTTTTTTTATAACGGAAGGTAAGAAGCTAGTATGCTTCTGACCTTATCAAATTTACCAAAGCCAGAATTTAATCAGGCTGGCTAGCTTTTATGTCCTTATAATTCTTCTCTAACAATGAAACCAGCTGGCAGGAATTTAAAATATTCGAACCTGAAAAAATAGTGTATATCAATTATTTCTTAAACATAAATAGTACTAAGCTATAATTAACTGTTTTTACTTGTTTTAACATCCACCTATTATTCATTTTTATATGTTATTTTTTTTTGCTTAATTGTATAATGAACTTGAACTAATTAAAAAAAATAATAAAAAAATGCCCATAGTGGACCAAACTGTAATATAATTGAATTACTACAAACAATAAACATTACAGGAGGGTGCACACTATGGACTACTTAAATGATACACCAAATTCTCGAAAAAATAAACACCTAAATGCTTATGATCGCGGTCAAATTGCTTTATTACATTCAGAAGGTCTGTCACCTTATGCCATTGGCAAACGCCTAGGTAGAGCTTCTAACACAATTAGAAATGAGTTGAAACGTGGTACAGTCTCACAAATAAAAGGTAATAAAACTATTGATATTTATTTTCCTGATACTGGCCAAAGAGTTTATGAGAATAATCGTAAAAATTGTGGACCTAAGTTTAAACTCTTAGAATGTTACAATTTCATAGAACATGTGATAGAAGAATTCTATACCTCTGATCATTCAATTGATTCTATTTGTGGTTCTGCTAAACGGCATAATAAATTCCCAGATTCAGAGATGGTCTGCACAAAAACTCTTTATAATTATATAGATGCTGGGCTACTTGAGATTAAAAACATTGATTTACCAGTAAAACTAAAGCGATCTTCAAAGTCCAATCGTGCTAAACAGAATAAAAAGAAACTGGGTACCAGCATTGAAGAACGGCCTGAAAGCGTTAATGATCGTAGCGAATTTGGTCACTGGGAAATTAACACTGTTATTGGGAAAAAGACTAAAGATGAAGCAGCTCTACTTACTATGACAGAGCGGACAACTCGCTCACAAATCATTCGTAAGATTGCTGACAAAACAACTCATTCAGTCCAAGAAACAATGACAAAGCTAATCAAAGAAACTGGAGACCTTTTTTCCACAATCTTTAAAAGTATTACTAGTGACAATGGTTCTGAATTCTCAGAGTTAGCCAGTATAGAAGAAATAGCTGATACCAAAGTTTATTATACCCACCCATATTCATCCTGGGAAAGAGGCACAAATGAGCGTCACAATGGTTTGATAAGAAGATTCATACCTAAAGGTAGAAGCATAAATGAATTCTCAATTGAAGCTATTGCTAGAGTTCAAAATTGGTGTAATACTTTACCAAGAAAAATCTTAGGATATTTAACACCTAATGAAGCTTTTGAAGATCAGCTAAAACTAATTCTATACAAATAAAATTATTACAGTTTGAAATTAGTTCAATTTATTATTGCAATTTAAGGTTATTTTTTTTTGCTCATATTATAAGCTACATCAAATATAATATCTTCTTGACCGCCAACAACGCCCATTTCTCCAAGTTTAATTAAAATTTCTCTAGCATCAACTCCATACTTCTTTGAAGCTCTTCTTGCATGCAATAAGAAACTGGAATATACTCCTGCATATCCCAAAACAACTGAATCTTCATCGAGAATTTGTGGCCGATGCATTTTAGGCCTTACTTCATTTTTACAAGCATCGAGTATTTTAAATAAATCTATACCAGTATCATACCCTGTTTTATCTAACACTGCGACTAAAGCTTCCATTGGTGCATTCCCGGATCCTGCACCTAATCCAGCAAGATTACAATCTATAATAGTTGCACCTGCTTTTATAGCTTCTAGTGTATTCCCAACAGCTAAACCCAAATTATTGTGTCCATGAAAACCAACTTCAACATCAAAATTATCTTTTAAAGCTGAGATTTTTTTGCGTACTTCATTTGGAGTCATTGCTCCAGCTGAATCTGTAATATATACAACATCTGCTCCTGCATCAACCATTATTCTGGCTTGTTCAATTAGATGTTCTGCACCTACCATATGTGACATCATTAAAAACCCTACTGCTTCCATACCTTTATCTTTTGCCATAGCAATGTGTTGTGGAGACACATCAGCTTCTGTACAATGAGTGGCAACTCTTACGACCTTTGCCCCATAATTCGAAGCCATTTCTAAGTCTTTTTTTGTTCCTATCCCAGGTAATAAAAGAACTGAAAGCTTTGCTTTTTCTAGTACAGAAGAAGCTGCTTCTAAGTAATCTTCATCACTTGCTGCTGCAAAACCATACTGAAAAGAAGAACCACCTAAACCATCTCCATGACTAACTTCTATAGTATCAACCCCAGCTTTATCCAAAGCTGAAGCTATATTTTTCACATCATCAGGTGTAAACTGATGGCTTACTGCATGCATACCATCTCTTAATGTTGCATCTACAATTCTAATTTTCTTTTTATCAACCATTATTTTGCCCCTCCTTTAATAATTTATCAGCAAAAAGTTCTCCTAATTTTACAGCAGATGCAGTTTCAATATCAAGGTTTCCCGCATATTCAGGTAAATAATCGCCTGCACCTTTCACTTCAACCATAGTAGTCACTTTATCTTCATCAAATTCAGGTTTCATAGTAACTTTGTATCCTGGAACAAAACTTTGTATCTTATTTTCCATATCTATAACCGCTTTAATTATTTTTTCTTTATCTCTATTTTTGACCTTTGTATATATTGTATTCCTCATTATAATTGGAGGTTCTGCTGGATTAAGTATTATAATTGATTTACCTGTATCTGCTCCTCCAACAATTTCAACACCTTTAGCAGTTGTTCGGGTAAATTCATCAATACTCTGTCTTGTACCTGGTCCAGCACTTTTACTGCTCACAGTAGATATTGTTTCTGCATAAACTACATCTGCTACTTTATTGATAGCATAAACTATTGGTACAGTCGCTTGACCACCACAAGTAATAATGTTTACATTTATTTCATCTAGATATTGATCTGTATTTACCACAGGAGAAGCAAGTGGTCCAACTGCTGCAGGGGTCAGATCAATAACAATCTTACCATATTTTTCTAGAATTGGAGCATGATTTTTATGAGCTTTAGCAAGTGTAGCATCAAAGTATATTTTAATTTCTTCTTTGTCTATTACATCTTCTAAACCTTTATACGTAGTATTATATCCTTTTTTGGCTGCTCTAGCTAATCCTTCAGATTCAGAATCAATCCCAACTACAGTGTCAAGTTTCATATTTTTACTTCTTTCTAATTTGTACATCAGATCCATTCCGATGTTACCTGGGCCTATAATACCAACTTTTATTTCCTCCATTATTTTCACTCCCTGTTAATATAATATTTAATAAAATAATAAAATTTATTTAAATTCCAATAATAATGAACAGTGTTCAATATAGTTGTTAAAAAAAATAAGATAATATTATTGTGAATCTATTTTATAATATTCTCGCAAAATTAAAATATTCCTGCAAAAAATATTATTTTTTTATTTCATAATTAAATAATCTTTATTTGCTATAAATTTGTATATTTAAACACTAATGTTTGGATTATAACCTAAATTCATTGAAATCTTTTCAGAGCCTTTTATAACTAAATCCTTCAAATTTTTTATTGCGTCACCATTACCACGTTCTTTAGGAACTGATATACTTATTGCCCCTATCACCTCAGATGTATAATTTCGAATAGGAGCAGCTACACATCTCAGATCACAATCGTACTCTCTATCATCTATTCCATATCCTCTATTTCTAATCTTTTTTAATTCTTCTCTAAATAAATCTTTATCTGTTATTGTGTTCGGAGTATATTTTTTAAATTCATTTCTATCAATATATTGGTTTAGTTCTTTTTCATCTAAGTAAGCTAACAAAACCTTACCTACCCCCGTACAATAAGCTGGAAGTCGTTTACCAATCTGAGAATTAATTTGTACACTTCTAGTGCTTTCAATCTTGTCTATATATATTATACTTCCTCTATCATAAATTACTAAATGAATGGTCTCTTTACATTCATCACTAAGTTTTTGCAAAATAGGTTTAGCTGCTGAACGAAGTTCCATTCTATTCATAAGAATACTTCCTAGTTCAAAAACTTTTATTCCTAATCTATACTTATTAGTTGTCTTGTTTTTTTCTAAATATCCTAAATTTTCTAATGTCGAAATAAAATTATAAACTGTACTTTTGGGTATATCAAGCTGATTTCCAATTTCGGAAACTCCAAGTTCTTCTTTTTTTTTAAAATCTCCAAAATATTTATAGCTTTTACTAAAGACTTTATTGTGTAGTTGCTATTTGGCATTTTAAATTATCCTCCATCCATAAAAAGCTAATTTTATTTGTAAATTGGTATCTGTCCAATATCCTTAGGGATCGTTACATTAAGATAGCTTTCAATATATTTTTAATATTAACACATTAGTGTCTTAAAATAAAGTTATTTAGTAAAATTCATTTTTATAAAGTATTTGTGAGGAATTTTTTCTAAAAAAGTCAAAGCTTTATATTTTTCTAGTTAACCTAACTTTTTAAACTTCAATTGTTACCTGTAAAATTAATTTATTAAAAATGATATTACTATGGTAAAACAGTTTCTGCTCTACCAATCTTTCTTTTTTCTGTATTTCAGTATTTTCTAGACTATATTATCTTATGTCTTTAGGACTAATAAATTATAAAAGATCCAGAACACCTTTTATTAGATAGTTAAAGATGCTCTGGTAGTATATCTACTTAATCTTCACTTTAAACTTCTCAGGCCTTTCTACAACTTCCACTCCTTCAATAACTTCACCAGTCTTTTCGATAATTACTTGGATTGTCAACCCTTTTTAAAACAATTTTTTATCGAACATTAAATATCTATATTCAACAGGTGTTAGGTAATCTAACGACCCATGGATTCTGTGGTTATTATACCAGTTAACATAGTCAAACAGCTCATATTCCAGCTCTTCAAAGCTGTTGAAGATCCTATCATAAGCGAATTCAGTCTTAACTACTTTAAAGGCTGCTTCTGCTACTGCATTATCATAAGGACACCCTTTATTGCTTAAAGAACGCTCAATATCGAAGCTGTCTAAAATATCATCGATAGCTTTATTTTTAAATTCATTACCTCTGTCGGTATGTAAAATATTAATCTGATCCAGAGGCCTTTTAATACTTTTAAAAGCCTCAGTTACCAATTCAGCGTTTTTCTTTTTGCCTGCTGCATAACCTATAAATTCGCGATTAAAGAGGTCTATAATCAGGCAGATGTAATTCCATTTACCTTTAACATTAACATAGGTTAGATCGCTGACAACAACATCTAGAGCTTCTTCTTTATCAAATTCTCTGTTTACAACATTAGCTATTTTATCTTCATTACAGCTGGGAGAATGAACTTTGTATTGCTTTTTGGTATAAGTAGAAACCAGACCATATTTTTTCATTATTTTACCAATTCTGCGTCTGGATACCTGGTAGCCTTTTTTAGCTAATTTTCTTTTGATTTTTCTGGTTCCATAATGAGTTCTACCTTTTTTAAAGATTCTAATTATTTCACTTTCAAGCTCTGTATTAACCTGTTTTTTTAGGGGTATAATAGACCATACCCCTTGATATATTGAGTGCTCTGCACATGGCGCTGATACTGTATTTATCCCTATTTGCCTTGATAACTGCTACTTTCGTCCCATTATCAGCGCCGCTTGCTTTAAAATATCATTCTCCATTCTAAGCTGTTTATTTTCTTTTTTCAATTCAATTATTTCATTTTCTTTGTCAGTTCTATTATCTTTAGCAGTGAATGAGCCTGAATTATTATAATTTTTTATCCACTTATGAAGCGTGGATCTTGCCATTCCGTATTCATTGAGTATTTCAGTTTGATTTTTACCATTATTGGCCAGAGCAACAACTTTTCTTTTCATTTCTTCAGGATATTTTGTAGGCATGATATTTTCCTCCATTTTAGTTTGTTATTATCTTATTATATCATGTCCGAGAAAAAACTGTTTAATTAATTATACCCTATCCATTTTTAGTTATTTCAGAAACAGATCCAGTGTTATTTAATACTCTTGACACGGTACTTTTTGAAACATTAGCAATTTTTGCAACATCTTCTATAGTTGTTTTCACTTTAAATCTCCTCAATTATTTGATTAATGGAAACGGTTTTTTAAAATTAAATTATAATAAACCTTGTTATAGAAGGATTTAATAATAATTTTCAGACTTATCGGAACCGTTTTCTTTATTATCTATCTTTATATTATCTTTAATATTATAAATTATCAAAATATTATACAATCAATTAGAGTGAATTAAAGCAATCCACCTTAAATATACTTAAGTATTCTAATTTAATCATCAATTTTCAGAAATTTATAATAACAGAGTTTGTTTTTTAAATATTTACCGTTCTTCTTTTCTTTTCATACAAAATATTAAAACTAATGTTCAACCTGAAATGATATTTATAACTGACGCGACAATACCTATTGAGGAAGGTCATAAATTACAAAGAGAATTAATAAGTGGTATGTTGGAAAATTATATAATAATTGATAGAGGATTTTACAATTTTAATATGGCAGGAGTAAAGCTACATTATCAATGTAAAGTTAAAAAAGAGGGAACCAAAATTAAATAAAAAAATTGTATATAATATAACAGGTGAGAACTCCAGAGTTAATATTAATTCTAAAGACAGCTCTGCGAATATTGTTAATAAATCTTCTGATGAACTTTTTGAAGAAATTCGTAATATTGTTAATGAAAATATAGAAAACAATAAAGAAGTGGTAAAAGCAATAAATGAAATGGAAAAGAATAAAGATAGTTTTATGATTTCTTATCAAAAATTTATATCTTCAATTTCTGATCACATGAGTCTAATTGCTCCATTCATTCCTGCTTTATCTCAATTTTTTATTTAAAATTATCTTCGCAAAAGTAGGGTTTGGAGCAAATATAATTCTGACACAATCCTAACAAAAAATCTGATAACAACTGATACTAACTGATAAATCATTAGCCAAAAACACCTAAAATCACTGTTTTGACGGAATA
>Ga0208551_10059_pt1 | contig 20051 bp, 17 predicted proteins | sample Wag4S2015_5_14_FD_187360 | JGI IMG/M metagenome (GOLD analysis project Ga0208551, IMG submission 187360) | Deep subsurface shale carbon reservoir microbial communities from Ohio, USA - Utica-2 Time Series 2015_5_14 (SPAdes) (version 2) ... | reverse complement strand
CATTTAATATTTAATTCAACAAATTTCTGCATATATCGGGTAGTACATGGCACCGTTTAACTTTACAAACAATCCTCAAGACCCTCAGCCTCAAGAATATTTCTGATCTCTTTAACTTCCTGGGCTCTTTTTTTATCACAGATTAGAATAGCATCTTCTGTATCAACTATCACTACATCATCAAGTCCAATGGTAGTTACTACTTTATTAGGACTGTGAATAATAGAGTTAGTAGTATCTATCCCGTAATGTTTACCAATCACTACATTACCATCAGCATCTACTTTTTTAACTCTTTCTAAAGCCGGCCAGCTGCCGAGATCATCCCAGCCAAAAGAACCAGGGATAACAAAGATATCATCAGCTTTTTCCATAATTCCATAGTCAATGGAAACACTCTGCATCTTTCCAAATTCATCTCTAATTACTTTTTCAGCTAAATCTGTTCCTAAAGCATTTTTTATTCTCTCTAAGGACTCATACATCTCCGGTAAATGTGTCTCTATATTAGACAGAATACTGCTTAACTGCCAGATAAACATGCCACTGTTCCAGAGATATGTTCCTTCTTCTAAAAACTCTTTAGCAGTACTTAAATCAGGTTTTTCGGTAAAGTTTTGGACTTCAAATACCTTGTCACCATCTATGGTATGTAATTGGTCACCAAAGTGAATATAGCCATAACCTGTTTCTGGGTGAGTTGGCTCAATACCAATAGTAACTAAATTTTTACCGGTAGCTGCAGTCATAATTGATTTTCTCAAAATATCTACAAATCTTTTTTGATCTTTAATTAAATGATCAGCTGGTAAAACAATCATTGTTGAGCCAGGATATTTATCTTCGATAACTACTGAAGATAAACCGATACAGGCAGCTGTATTTCTTTTCATTGGTTCTACTATTATGTTTTCTGCTGGTATACCATCCAGCTGTTTTTTAATTGCTTTTTGATAGGCTTCATTAGTTGCAATAAAGACCTGTTCTAAAGGAACAAGTTCATTTATTCTTTCTACAGTTTCCTGCAGCATAGTTTTTTGATTATCATTTAGCTTTAAAAATTGTTTTGGATGGTCTTTTCTGCTTAAAGGCCAGAATCTGGTTCCTTCTCCTCCAGCCATAATTAGTGCTGTTATCATTTGAAATCAACTCCGAATTTATGATATTAATAAGTGTTTAAAACATCTTTCCATACCTGGACTAGTTTTTTGGTATTAGCTTCCCAAGAATAATTCTCCATAATAAATTCATGACCGTTTTTTGAAATCCTATCTCTTTCTGTTATATTTTCTATCAGATTAATAATCTCATCTATAAATTTCTTTTTATTTTCAGCAATCTTTATGTGACTATCTGTGATACCATTAATTCCTTGTAAGGCTAAAGGAGTAGCAACTGATGGTAGTTTACATGCTAATGCTTCTAAAATTTTATTCTGCATTCCAGTACCAGATTTCATAAAATATACTCCTATAGATTTAGTAGTTAATACTTCAATAATATCATCAACAAATCCAGTCACAATAACCCCAGGCACTTTATCTAGTTTTTTTACTTTTTCCACAGGATCTTTCCCGACAATATAAAATTTTATATCATCATATTTTTCTTTTAATTCAGGAAAAATTTCATTGGCAAAACATATTACAGATTCTATATTGGGATAATACTGCATATTTCCATGAAAAACTAAACTATGTTCCTCCTTATTAAAAAAATAATTACTTAATTTATCACGAGTTATAAAAGTACCATTGGGATTAACCACAATTTTATTATTTTTATTATAATAATCTTTATCATTTTGAGATACTAGAAATAGTTTATCAAATTTTTTATAAATATTTCTCTCATAATTTCTACATAATCTGGATTCAATTTCAAATATTGGTGTCTTAAATAAATTTTCATTATTAGCACGTCTCTCCATATTTAAAGAAAGAGCATCAATCATATCAATTGTTTTAGGAATACTATAATTAGTAAAATAATCAGCCATTCTAATTGTTTGTACATGTATAAGATCAGGTTTTTCTTTATTAATAATTCTGTCTATTTGTTTCTTGATTTTTTTCTCAAAAAACATATTAACTTGAAATGGTTTTCTGTTAATAAATGTTTTAAGTGAATTAAATAACTTGTTATTTTTTAATTCTATAAAAAATATATTATTGCAATAGTCATCTAACTCTCTAATTACCTCTTGCTTTTCTTTTGATTCATTTATAAATGTTAAAAGATCTAAATTATGAACTTTGCCCAAATATTTTATTTGATTATAAGCAATCAATTGATCCCCTTTATATGTAGAATAAGGTGGTCTTAATGTAGCATATAATACTTTCATTATTTTTCATGCACCTCATTATATATTGATAATGTCTTTTTTGCTAATTTCATCCAATCAAATCTTTTTAAATTTTCAAGACCTTTTTGAACAAATTTATCTTTTGATTTTTGAGAGTTTACTAATTCAATAATCCTACCTTTCACTTCATCAATATTATTTGGATCTACAATAATTCCACCCTCCCCTACAATTTCTGGGATAACGGTTTTATTAGAAGCTATAACAGGTGTTCTACTGCTCATAGCTTCTAATATTGGAATTCCAAAACCTTCGTAAATTGATAAAAAAATAAAAATAGTTGCTTCAGTATACAAAAATTTAAGTTCTTCATCAGTTACATATCCTGTAAAAATCACTCTATCATTATTTAAATCATACTTTTCTATTTTATTATACCATTTTTCACGATTATGTTTTATTCCTGTTATAACTAACTGATATTCATTTATTATTTCAGAAGGCAATTTACTGTAAACTTTTATAACTTGCTCTGAATTCTTGTTTGAAGCGTCTCCACCTAAATGATAAAAAAACTTATCTGAAATACCCAATTTCCTTTTTACCTCTATTTCATTTTCTATATTATGGTTTAAAAAGTCTTTATTATATCCTAAATATGTTACTTCAATATTTGATGGCCTAAAATTTGTTTCCTCATGTATATCTTTTTTTGAATAATTAGATACAGTAATAATCTTTTCATTTTTATTTATCCAATTAAGATTAGTTTTTCTATAATATTTTCCTAGTTTCTGGTATAAACTCTTAGGTTGAGGAATTATATGTCCAGACTTCAAAAACATGACATCATGAATTGTTGTAATTAATTTAGAACTTGTAAAGATTGGGAAAGTATTTCCAGTTGCATGAAATAAATCAATCTTATCTTTATTAATATATTTCGGCAATAAAACCTGTTCGTATATAAAATAATTACTTGTTTTTAATTTTTTTAACTTAAAATTGTCTGATAATGAGTTTATTAATTCTTTATTTGAATAAATATCATCTACATATAATATATATTTATTTTCAGAATCTATATTCGAAAGATTATTAATTAATTTTAGAGTATATTTTCCAATACCTCTTACTTTTTCATCAAAAGCATACTTTGCATTTATACCTATAATCATAGTTATCTCTCCTAAAAATTATCATATATTATTTTAATTTCAAATTAATTAATATATAAATTAATAAAGGGCCCAAAATAAATGGAGATGATCTAATTGTATTTAAACTATCAACAGTTAAACTCAAACTATTAAATATAATCATTAAAGAAGCAGTAGTTACCAAAATAGAATAGTTTTTATATTTAAGTAATTTTAGAAAAAAGTATTTTTGAATAAAATAAATTATTGGCAAAAAAAATAGTGAAAATAATCCGGCGATCTTATAACCAAAAATATAACAAAACTCAAAAAATAAAGTAGGATTAACTCCATGTGGAAAATTATCACCATAAAGAGTATAACTTAAATATGGTCCAATAGATCTTTCAATACCAATACCAAATAAAAGTTTTGTATAAGGATTTAAAAAATATAAAAATTTACCTTTTAAACCTAAGTTATTAGAATAATCTTTAATAAAATCTATTCCACCTGAATTTATAATTTGTTGTAAATAAACAGTAGAATGATTCCAAATAATGTTCCAAAAACTAAAAATCAGATTATAAATATTAAAAAAATCAATATTCCCACTAGTTGTTCTCGTAAATTGAATAAAAATATAAATAAAACCTAATAGAAATAAAAAGATTGAAGAAAAAATAATTTTTTTACTTGCTTTTTTATTATATAAATAATATATAAATAAAAAAGAAAATAATAAAGACATTAAAACTGATTTCTTTCCTGATACTAACGCAATTGCAAAAAAGAAAATTAAAATAATAAACTTAAATATATAATTTTTTTTATATTTATGCATATTAATTATTACAATTAAAAAAACATATTGAACAATGCTTAATATCCCATATATTAACCAAGTTTCCAACTTATTACTTTCAACTAGGTAATGTATAGAATCAGATCCTTGATCCATCAGGATTGGAATCTTGCCCATATTAAATATAAAATAAAAAATAACTAAAATAATTAAAATATAACTAACTTTGGTTAATTTTTTTTTATTAATGATTTCTAAATTATTTTTTTTACTAGTTTTTATTTTATTTATAACAAAAACCATAAATAATAATATAAACAACATTTGTATAAGTAAATATATCATATGAAAAACAACTATATCACTATACTTATCTGATACTCCATTATTAAATAAATAATTTAAACACCATAAAATCGGTAAAAAATTACGCAAAAAAATAAATGAAGAAAAAGGACTAAGAAAAAAAAATACATAATAAATAATCATATTATATCACTTTTTCTTTTAAATAATAAAATAAAGGTCTTGATATAAGTTTAATAAATTCAAAAGAAAACAAATCACCATTATAATATTTATAGATTTTAATTAATTCTTTCGTACTCAAAATAACATTTTCTCCATTTGTACTCACTCCACCCTTAGTAAACTTACACAAAGGAATATTAATATAAATATATCCATATTTCTTTATATATTTAGAAATTAAATCAAAATCAGAATGTATCATATATTTTTTATTATAACAACCAATTTCCTTAATTATATTCAAATTAAAAAGAACTCCTTGATGATGAACAATGTTTACTTTTCTGTCCAACTTTGGATAATTCTTAGAATTATTTAAAATGATTGGGAAAACTAATAATCTTTTTGTTTTTTTATGTTTAATTTTATGCATTAATTGTTCTAAATTATCTTTCAAAAAAATATCATCTGCTCCAATAAAAAAGGCATAATAACCAGTTGCCATATTTATCCCTTTATTCATGGCATCATAAATACCTTCATCAGGCTCAGAAACCCATCTCAGTCTACCATTAAATTTTGGCTCATACTCTTTTATGATATCTAAAGTACTATCAGTTGAATCACCATCAACTATTATATATTCAATATTATCATAAGTTTGATTTAATACTGACTCTATGGTCTCTCTGATATATTTTTCACTATTATAACAAACAGTAATTATTGAAACTAAAGGTTTATCATTATATTCACTCACTATTATAACCCCACAAACTAATAATTTTCTTTAAACCACTGATATGTTTCCTTAATTCCTTTTTCTAATGATATCTGAGCTTCCCAACCTAAATCATTGAGTTTGGTAACATCTAATAGTTTTCTATGAGTACCATCTGGTTTGGATAGGTCATTAACTATCTCACCTTCAAAACCAACTATATCTTTAATTAGTTGAGCAAGTTCTAAAATAGAAATATCCTTACCCACTCCAACATTGACAAACTGATCTCCGTTATAATTATTCATTAAAAATAATAAAGAGTCGGCCAGATCATCTACGTGTAAAAATTCCCTTCTTGGTTTACCTGTTCCCCAGATAACTACTTCATCTTCATCATTAACCTTTGCTTCATGAAACTTTCTGATTAAAGCTGGTAAAACATGAGAAGTTTCTAAATCAAAGTTATCATTGGGACCATAAAGATTAGTAGGCATTGCAGAAATAAAGTTAGTATCATATTGTTTATTGTAATGCTCACAGAGTTTAATGCCTGTAATTTTAGCTACTGCATAGCCTTCATTTGTAGATTCCAGCTTCCCTGAGAGCAAATAATCCTCTTTCATAGGCTGCTCAGCAAATTTCGGATAAATACAGGAGCTACCTAAAAATAATAACTTTTTTACATTATTCTGATATGCTGCATCTATTACATTGCTTTCTATCATTAAATTGTCATATAAAAATTCAGCTGAATAGATATCATTAGCCTGGATACCACCAACTTTTGCAGCTGCTAGAATTACATAATCAGGTTTTTCTTCCTCAAAAAATTCTTCTACTTTTTCCTGTCTTCTTAAATCAAGTTCAGAAGAAGTTCTATAAACTAAATTATTATAGCCCTCTTTTTTTAGCTTTTTCATAATAGCAGAACCAACTAAACCTCTATGACCAGCAACATATATTTTTGCATCTTTTTCCATTTAAAACACACCTTTCACTTTGATATTTAGATATCTCCGTGTTCTTCTATTGCTTCTAAATCAGATTGAACCATTAGCTGAACTAATTCTTTAAATTTAACTTCTGGTTCCCAGCCCAGTTCTTCTTTTGCTTTGCTGGGATCTCCGATTAATAAATCAACTTCTGTTGGCCTAAAATATTTAGGATCAACTTCTACCAATACTTTACCTGTATCTTTATCTATTCCTTTTTCATCTACACCTTCACCCTGCCACTCTATATCTACATCAACATGACTAAAAGCAGCTTCAACAAACTCTCTTACAGTATGTGTCTCACCTGTTGCTATCACAAAATCTTCTGGTGTATCATGCTGTAACATCATCCACATCATCTTGACATAGTCTTTAGCATAGCCCCAGTCTCTTTTAGCATTCATATTACCTAAATATATCTTATCCTGTTTACCTTTAGTTATTCGAGCAACAGCTCTGGTTATCTTTCTGGTTACAAATCTTTTACCTCTTCTGGGAGAATTAGACACCACAATATTTCCTAATCCAGCCATAAATTTACCGCTTGCTGTTTCTAAATCAAATACCCATTCTGGTTGTTCATTATCGGTTATAATTTTTTTTACCTTATTTTTTGATTTAGCAAAATGATGCTCAGAAACTGCATGACCACCATTTTCTATTTTACGAATAAAATCTCTAGAAATACCAGTCTTTCTATTGATTTCTCGCTGTCCTACTCCTGCTGCTGCCAGTTCTTTTACCTGGTCTTCTTTTTTTGAATTATCAACAGGAGAAAGTAGATTGATAGAGTAATAACCGTAATAGTTTTCATCTGACTCAAATGTTATATTAAAATCCTGTCCGGTTGTCTGATTAATTAAAAATATTAAACCCTGTGCTAAAATAATTGAATTGGTTTTAAAGTTTTTAAATTTATAGGTGCAGGGATTAGATTTTAAGCCATCAGCTTGATTATAACCTTCTAAAAAACTAAGCTGAATATTCTCAGGAGCATTTAGAATCCTATCAGGGATTTTTTTATATTTATCATTAGTATATATTTCTTTTTGAATATAACGAAGATAAGAATTATTCCCGATTAAACTTGCTCTCTTTGAACTACCGTATTCTGTATTATAATTTTTAATGGTTAGTGTTCCCTGAGCTACTCTGCTCCATAAGCCTTTGAACTTTTCCATGATTTTCTTATCATTGCAGGCGAAAAAACCTTTACCCTTTTCACTAATAGAACCATCGCCAACCATCATCCCTAAAAATTCAGCTTCTTCCACGGAGAGTGCAGTAAGCTCTTTTGATTGTGGAAATTCTTTATGCAGAAGTTTTGACTCAATTTTTACATTTTTAGCTTTTATCTTCTTTTTATTTTCATCCAGCATATTATGATGATTGGTTACTTCTATACTACCATGTCTAGTATTAATAACTCTACACTCAAAATCAGAATTATCTCTTTTCCGTCTAGTAGCAGTCATACAACTTAGTTCTACAAAATCATCTCCATCCCATATTTCAATGTTTTCTGGCAGATACTGCTGAATGTTTTTGCCTTTAGCTTTTGGTTTTTTTATATCACAGGGTCTTTTAATGGATATAAATCCATTTTCTCTAGTTATTAAGGGAGTGTTTTCCGAAATACATTCATGATTGAATAATATTCCATTAACAGCAAAAAGATCATATGCTTCTCTGTAATTTTTCACTATCCAGTAAGCATAAAGTTTAGCTGCAGCGTAAGGACTTCTTGGATAAAAGGGTGTTTCTTCTGTCTGCGGTACTTCCTGTACCTTACCATATAATTCACTGGTAGAAGCCTGATAAAACTTACAATCAACTTCTGATTCTTTAATTGCATCCAATAATCGCAAAGTACCCATTGCATCTACATCTGTTGTATACTCAGGTATTTCAAAAGAAGTACCTACATGACTCTGAGCTGCAAGATTATATATTTCATCTGGATTTATTTTTTCTACTAAACGACTTAAATTACTGGAATCAGTCATATCACCATAATGAAGTTTTAATTGTACATTTTCTTCATGTGGATCCTGATAGATATGATCTATTCTCTGAGTATTAAAAGTAGAAGCTCTTCTAATTATCCCGTGAACTTCATAGCCTTTATCCAGTAATAATTCTGCTAAATATGAACCATCCTGTCCGGTTATTCCTGTGATTAATGCTTTTTTCATTATTTAATTATCCCCCAAGTTATAATAAATGATCCATTCCTTTTTCAGCTATTAAATTCCTTAACTCTTTTACATCCTGATCATTATCTTTATTGCAGACTAAAATAGCTTCGTCACTTTCTACTATTATTACATTTTCCATCCCAACAGCAGCTATTAATTTATCTTTAGCCTGAATGATAGAGTTATTAGTTTTTACTGTCAGATGTCTACCTTTAACTACATTCCCTGCTTTATCTTTTTCTTTTATATCCGCAAGCGAAGACCAACTTCCTATATCATCCCAGCCAAAACTCCCGGGTACAACATAGATATCATCTGCTTTTTCCATTATTCCATAGTCTATTGAGATACTTTCTAGTTTTTCAAATTCCTGATATGTAATTTCTTTTTCTTTTGCAGTACCAATTACTCCTTTTATATTTTCTAATGCCTGGTCTAATTCTGGCATATATTTTTTAAACATCTTTCTAATAGTTTTTACCTTCCAAACAAACATACCACTGTTCCATAAGTAATTACCTGATTTAATAAATTCTAATGCTTTTTTAAGATCAGGTTTTTCAGTAAATTTATTAACTTCATAGGCTTTTTTGAATTGATTTTGATTATAATTTATATAACCATAACCTGTTTCCGGTCTTGTTGGTTCTATACCAATAGTAACTAAATTATCTCCTGCTTCTGCTATTTTTGCTGCAGATTGAATAGTGTTTATAAATTCTTTATTGTTTAAAATTAAATGATCTGAAGGTAAAATAAGCATTGTTGCTTCCGGATATTTTTCTTCTATATGTAGAGCTGCTAAACCTATACAGGCAGCTGTGTTTCTACGCATTGGTTCTACACTTATATTTTCTGAAGGTATTTCAGGAAGATATTTTTCTACATCTTTTTTATAGTTTTCACTTGTTGCAATAAATATTTTTTCAGAATCAGCAATTTTATTTATTCTATCCACAGTTAGTTGAATCATATTCCGCTGATCATCTATTAAATTAAGAAACTGTTTTGGATTTTTGTTTGAACTTAATGGCCAGAACCTACTTCCTATCCCTCCAGCCATGATTAGTGGTGTGATCATTATAGCACCTCAGAATCACTTAAATTTTTTTGATAAAATGTCTTTATGTTTAAAAATTTATCCGCATTGTTTTCAATCCAAGAAATATCTTTATTCCACCATTTGAAATTTAATAAAAAATCTCTATACTTCTCATTAAATCTATATTTTATAAATTTTGCTGGAACTCCACCAACAATTGAATAAGGTTCTATGTTTTTTGTCACCACTGCTCCAGCAGCAATAATTGAACCATCACCAATTTTTAATCCTTCCAAAATTAGGACATTTGAACCAACCCAAACATCATTTCCTATAATGATTGATTTCTCTGTGTTTTGAGCAAATTCAAATTCTTCAAAATGATTTTTTTTGCTGTAAGTAAAACCTGCTTGTTTTAAAGTAGAAAAAAAAGCTGGATGAGTTGAAACCATTTTTTTTGTTGGGTGCCTGCCAATAACAGTTTTAATGTTAGGACCAATAGAACAAAAACGTCCAATTTTTGTGTTTGAAATCTTAGAATTAGCAGCAATATAAGTTCCATAACCTATTTCTGTTTTAGATAATTTAACTTCAGATCCTATTTTATTGTGACCTTCAAATTTGCAATTTAAATTAATTCTAGAGCCCCTTTTGAAAATCACTTGTTTTTTTAATCGAAGAATAATTTTATAAAAGAAACTTAAAACTAAATAAATTATTTTTTTAAAAATATTCATTTTATAACACCACACAAATATATATTAGCATTTTAAATATATCCTAAAAATTTTAGATTTTTATAAAATTTTTCTTCTATAGTATTTATTTGTTCATCATTTAAACTTTTTTTCCACTGATTGGACTCGCCTTTTCTAAAAAATTTTATTTTTTTAGAACTATTTTTTAAAACAGATGCTTGATTTTCTACTTTTTTTTCCATTTTCCTTAAATTGTTGAATTCAGATTTTTTTACAGCCTTTTTAACTTGGCTATCTGAAACTTTAATTTCAAAAAAATCACAAACATTTTTCAATTCTCTGAAAGTGTTTTCTTTCATATCTTCGTATTTTATTAATAAAAAATTAGAAGTGTTATACTTTGCTCCAATCCAACTACCAACATTATCTCCCCATGTCCCAAATTTATCAATTTTATTGTTAACAAATAATTCCAAAAAAACATCTAATTCAATAGTTTCGTTTTTCATTTTTTGGTAATGATTATAATAAGATATAAACACATCCCTGACATCTCTGACAATATAAACCACTTTATTATTACTAAATTTAGGTCTAAAATAACTATGACTTTTAAAGATATTTAGATGCTCATCATTCTCTTCTATCTCTTTATTATTTCTTTGATAAATATCGATAACTTTATCTTCAATATTCACAAAATCTATTTCTTCATTAGATAAAACATTTGCAAGCAAAAACCTCATCCATGTATTTCCTGATTTCGGATAAGAAATCACAAATTTATAATTCTCTTTTACTTCAAAACTATAATCACGTTCTACTAGTTTTTCGTATAAATATTTTTTCAAAATGCTCTTTGCTAATTTTTTCAAGTCATACTACCTCCAAAAACCTTCTAGTTATAGATAATTTTTTATTAATTCGAGAAATTTCAAAACTTCATTTTTCCCAATAACTTTATTTTTAAACCAAAAAATAACAAAAATTAGTAGCGATACAGCTATAAAATATAGACTTTTTAAACCAAAATGCATATTTATAATATTAAATTCAAAAAGAATTAATGATATTATACTTACACTTATAAAATAATATAAATGAATAGATTTCAAAACAAAAATATTGTAAAATTTATATATTTCTACTAGCTGAATTAAGTTTTGAGAAATTGCTGCTATTAAAGTTGCAAAAACTGCTCCATATAAACCATAATATTTTATTAAAAAATAGTTCAGTAATATATTAGCAGTAATCATAAATAAAGTATTATAAAATTCAACTTTATGATTTCCTGTCATATTTAATAAAGCACCTGTCGGACCAACAAAAGTACCAATTAAATATTTCAATGACAATAGTAAAAACACTATATAAATTTTTGTTCCTGATAAGTCAAATAAAATATCTAATATTTGTTTTCCAAAAATCATAAACATTAAAAAGACAATAATATTAATGCTGGCCACAACTATATTTGCAAAATAATAAGTTTCTTCTATCTCTTCAACATTACCTTTTCTATGCAATTCTGAAACTGTAGGCATAAAAATAGAAACCATTGAACCATGTAAAGTCCCAATAATTTGAGCTAATGCTGCTGCAACAGCATACATACCAAGAGCTTCTGATGTTGACATTCTTCCTAACATTAGTCTGTCAGTTTGAGATGCAAAATAATAGCCTAAACCAACTATTAAGAATTGTGACCCGATTGAAATAATATATTTAAGATTTACATTTATATTTTCATATTTAGGGTAATAATTTTCTTTAAATATAATAAACAAAGCTAAAACAAAAGAAATAAATGTTGAAAATAAAATAGAAGATGTAACAGCCATCACTTTATTTTCCAACACAAACACTAATATAAGAGCAACCACTTTAAAGGCACTTTCTAATACAAGTGTATAAAAGTTCAACTTAACTTTTTTCTGTGCTTTTAATAATGATCTTGAAAGAGATAGAGGTAAAGAAAAAATTATTGAAACTGCTATTATTTTTAATACTGGGATGAATTCTGGTTTATTGAAAAGGTGGACAGCTATATATTCAGATCCAAAATAAAAAACTAAAAATGCTAAAACCGCTATCCCTGTATTAATAATGGACATAGCACCTAAATAGTTTTTCTTTTCATTATTAAATTCTCCAGATAGTAATTTTTGCGAAGAAAAAGTTAAACCAAACATTCCGAAATTATTAATTAAACCACGAACTGTTAAACCAAGTGCTACTAAACCGTAACCGTCAGCACCTATCAATCTAGTAGCAAGAACAACAAACAAAAAGCCAAAAATTCTATTAATTAGATTAGTAATAAAATAACCAATTGAACCTGATACTATGCTTTTTTTAGACATAATTAAAATTCCTCTTTATCAAATTAATAATCATCTACCTTAACCCAGTCAACACCATAATGTTCAATTTCGGAAACTGCTTTTTTAATTAACTCGTCATCATATAAATCATGGTATCTATCAAATAAAACCTCGTATGAAGAATAAGGGCCACCGTTAAAATATTGATATCCGCCTTCTTTACTACTATAAGGAACACCATCAGCAGGATCTTTATAATTATCCCAAAACCAATTTTTTATTTTTTCAATAATTTTATATTCATCACTTAAATGTTTGTTGTGAGAACCTACACTACTCTTTGTTATTTCTATAAAACTATTAAGAGAATTCTCTTCATTATTCTCCTCTTCTTCTATATTTTCAATTATTTTTTTATCAATATCATATAAACTTAAAAAATTAGTTAATTTAGTTAATACCACTTGATTTCCGTCAGTTTCTCTTTGGAATTCTTCTATCAATTCATATCGTGGATACAGATTTTGTTTGTTACTATTATGCCACCAATCAGTTTTTTGATCATGAGTTATAAATATAATATCTTTATCAAATTCATTTGAAATTTGAATAATAGTTTTCCAAATTAAAAGGTCTCCAATACCTAAATCAGATTTTCCACTATCCTTATATCCAGGTGGTATCTTATGTTTATTTCTTGTTTTAAGATCTTTTATAATATCTTCTTCACACTCTTTTTCAAAATCAAATTCAATAATATTCTCATCGCTAAATAATAATTTATAAACTTCAGTTACTGGATCATTAAATCCCCAACCCTTAATTTCATCGGCAATTTCTGCAATCTTATCTTTAAACTTTTTAATAAATTCATCTAGTTCTTCTTCAATTCTCTTTAATTCATCATAACTCTCAAGAACTTCTAAAACAGGGTAATCAATCTTCTTTGTGTTTTTTACTTCACTTTTTTTGTCGTTAAGATTTTTGTATATATTCCCTATTTTAGTTGGTTTGTTTTTTATGTATTCTCTTGCTACCTGGCCAGGAATAAATAATCTCTTATCATCATTAATTTTTTTATATACTTTTTTGATTTCTTCCAGAGTATTATTATTCAAGTTAAAAGGAATTAATAAAACGTTAGTATCCAAAACTACTATAGCTTCATCTTTGTTTAGATCACTTAAGTTCTTGATTTCTATCGTAAACGCTCTACTTGGATTAGGCAAAATATTATTTTGAATAAAAATATCTTTTTTATCATTACTCAATTTTAACCCTTCTCTCATAAATTATTGATTATTACTTAAATAACTGGCAACTGCAAAAACTACAAGAACTATGCTTGTTATTATTTGTAAAGCAACAGCAGTATTAAATAAAAATATCTTTATATCTGTAGTAGAACGGTTAAATAAACAAACATCTGAGAATGTCATTATACCTATACTTTTTATCAATTTATCGAGTAATATAAATTTATGATTATGAATAAAAACAACTGCCCATAAATAATAAAAAATCGAATAAGAAATTATCATTTCAATATAACTTGTTACAGCTAGAGATAATCTGTCATATCTATCTAAATCAGTAGACTTAACATTACCCTTTTTAGTTGCCACATCTCCAAAGAAAGCATATATTATTTCTAAACTTCTTGAAATAGAACGAATAAAAAAATATATCAAAGTAGTTTTGCTGACTGCAGTTGGAATTTGATTATTCCAAAATGGAAAATCAAATATTACAATTATTAAAATAGCAAAACCTAAAACTATACTCAAGTTAATCCAATTGAAATATTGAATTAATTTAGCTTTTGCCTCAGAACTATTTTTCGTGTGTTTTTCTACCCAATCCTTTATCACATCAGAAATAAAATAATCTAAGGAAGTAACAGCTTTAATTATTTTAATAAAAGTTTGAAAGAAAGGTGTTTTTGCTTTTCTTTTTATAAAATGATCTTTTATACTAGAATTTTGAATAAAGTAAAAAATAAGGTCTTTTGATTCAATATATAAGGATTTACTTATTTTGTTTTTTAAGTAATTTTTTTGTTTCTTTATTTTTTTCACTGCAGGAAAAGTATATTCTCTTTTTATTTTAAAGCATGCCAAAAATTTAGAACCGATTAGTATAAATAAAAAGAGCATTAGAGCTGATAATATTAAACAAATATTATTAGAAATCAAAGGAACAAAACACAGATAATTATAAAACAGCATCAATCCAATAAATATAATTGATAACACTGTCAAAATGGTAATATAAACAATATTAATCAGCCCCAGCATTACTTAATTCTAATATAAATCTTATTATACCATCTCCAATGAAAAACCATCAGGGGTTATACCCTGATCATTAAGTTTACCTTCGTATCCAACAGATCTTCTTCTCAGCATTTCTGTTTCTTCAGTATTTAAATCAGCTCTGTTTAACTGATGCTTATATGCTGGCAATTTAGGAGTCTTATTTCCATCAGAATCAAAATAATTAATTGGAGCACAAAATAAATATTTAAGATATTCACCATTCTCAAAAATATCAATAAATGATATAGCGCTCTCATTATAAAAAGGATCATTTTTATAACTTATGAATTGAAGTGATATTCCCTCACTAATATTTACAACTTTTCTTTTTAAACTTTTATTTTTATAGATCGATCTATACTTATTTATAAAACTTATATTTTTAATTTTTCCATGCACAAAATATCCCATAGGAGCTACAGTGTATAACAAATCAAAAACACTCCATTTATGTATAAACTCATTAAGATCAAAGTTATTCTTCACTAGATAGATTTCTAATATATTGTTTCCCTCTAAATCATAATTATAATTTTTGCTTTTCCGTCTGAAAGTTTTAAAATCTGAATTCTGATTGATCTTTAATCTTAATAATGGAATTGGAAAAGTAGCACTTGTTGTAGGATCTAGAATATTTTTTATTGGGAAATCAAAATATTCAGGTGGATCATCTTTGCTTTTTAGATGAAACTTAGCAGGATAAACCTCTGTTTTTTTATGGTATGTAATTGAGAAATCTTGGAGATTAACACTTTCACAAATGTTGAAATAATCTACATCTACAGGAAATAATCTTAATTTGAATTCATTGTTCATAAATTCAAGCTTAAAATCATAGTCATCTCCAGCGCGCATGGGTATGAGCCTTAATAAATCATATTCCTTAAATTTTATACATATGTTTTTTGACATAATTTCAGCTCCTAAAAACCAAATAATGAAATTCCCTACAAATAAAAAAATAGTTTTTTACATCAAAACCTCTCTCGAGATTTAAATATAAAAAACTAATTTATATATGTATTTATTATTTATATTCACGCTAAACCTCTACCCCACCTCAACACAGTGTCCACTTTGTTGAGATCAAAGTGTATTGCTAAAAAAATAACCTAATCCTTGAAATTATATCATAGTTTTTTAAACCTCTAACTCAGTTCATCTTCCCATATGAAAACCCCGGTTCCAAAAATTTTCATACATATTCAATTGTCAACGTACCTGAGCTAAGATTCTATTTGTGACATCGGCTGTCATTTTTCTTCCCGAATTTTCTCTACATACTCATTTACATCTTCTTCAGAATTTAAATATTGTTTTTCAGCTTCATCTTTCATATTTTCCTGAATTTCTTTTAAGGCAACTAATGAAGCATTTAGCACAAAAATATTTCCATTCTCCTCCGCAAATAAAACTTTATCTCCTTCTTTTAACTTTAACTTTTTCCTTATTTCTATTGGAATAGTAATCTGACCTTTAGATGAAACTCTTGCAAGTTCCATTTGTTAACCCCCTTTGACTTTACATTCTTTGTTTTCCTTACATATATTATATCAAAAAAAGAATAATATGTATACTAAATATTAATGAAGTATAGGGGCTAAAGATCTAAAAATCAATTAAAAGTATATATCAAGAAATTAAAATAACCATAATATTGAAGATAGCGCTTTTATCTCTCACAATCTTTATTTTATAACATTATTTAAGATACATCAAATAATTAGAGTATCTAATTTTGTCGAATGATAAAACAAAACTTTTCAGTTAACAGCTTTTGTGACATCGGATATCATTTTTGCGCTTTTTCTTTATTGATTTCAATTAATATATAGATTTAATGCTGCAGAAACTATTTTTAATCTTTTCTAACATGTTCAATTTCTTAACAACTTTTATTATAATACACTCTTACCTTAAAATCAATTAATATTTCTCTGTTTTTTTGTCGAATTAGCTTAAATTTAATTGAACACAAGTTCGTTTTGTGATATAATATACTTAAAGATTAGTTTTCAGGCCTTATCTTTTTAAAGATAAAATTCTAAGAGAAAGAGGTTAGAAAAATGCAAACTCCTCACGACAGGTTTTTTCAAGAAATGTTTGAAAAAAAGGTGGTTGCAGAAGATTTTCTTAAAAACTACTTATCACAGGAATTGTTGGATTTAATTAATCTCGATAAGTTACAAATTTCCAAGAAATCATTTGTTAATAAACGCCTAAAAAAATATTTTTCTGATGTTGTTTATCGAGTTGAATTAAATAATCAAAATGCCTATATCTACTGCCTTTTTGAACACAAAAGTTATCCCGATAAAGATGTTTCCTTTCAACTTCTTCAATATATGGTCCGAATCTGGGAGCATCACCAGGATCATTATGATGAAGAAAAACTGCCGCTGGTAATTCCCCTCTTGATTTACCATGGGGAAAAGAGGTATAATATAGGTAAGAGATTTAACTCAATGATCAATACTCAGCCGAATACTGAAAAGTTCATTCCAGACTTTGAATATTTGCTTTTTGACTTTTCTAAGTATAGTGATCTGGAAATTATAGGAAGTATACAGTTACAAATAGTTTTAAAAATACTTCAAACTAGCTTTATTGATAATAATTATGATAAAATATTTGCTGACATATTAAAGCTAATCAAAAAATTGAATGATACTAAGACTATTTTAGAATACTTCACAACAGGAATGGAATATATTCTAGAAATTAAGGATTATGATTTTGATATTATGCATGATAAAGTTAATTTAATCATCCCCGAAAGGAGTGAGACTTTCATGTCTACAGCTAATAAATTGCGTGAAGAGGGTAAATTAGATGGAATTAAAAAAGGGATTAAAGAAGGTAGAAAAGAAGGAATGAAAGAGGGTAGAAAACAGGAATTAATTGAAACTATTTCAATCTTAATAAAGGATAAACTCCCAATAGATAAGCTTCCGGACAATCTGGAGAGTAAACTTAATAAATTAGATTTAATTGTTTTAAGAGAAATTCGCACTGATTTATTAAAGGATATTATAAACATTGAATCAATTGAAGATTTAGAAGAATACTTAAACTAAAGAGCAGACTTTTCTGCTCTTTCTTTTTTTAGTTATTCTTCATCGACATCTACCCCAGCCAAAAAAGAAAGATCCTTATTGATTTTTTCTTCTGCAGTTTAATTGATAATCAATAAAATTTAAAGTATAATTAATTTAAATTGGAGGTGTAATTATGCAAAATATTGGAATTGATCTTGCCGATTTTGAATATATTAGAAAAAACAATCTTATTTATGTAGATAAAACTGAATATTTATATAAAATAGTATCTGAAAACAAATATTATTTCCTATCACGCCCTCGACGTTTTGGTAAAACTCTTTTTGTTGACACTCTAGAAAAATTCTATCAGGGCAAAAAAGACCTTTTTGAGGGGCTTTATATCTCAAACCAGGATTTGGATTGGGAAAAGCATCCAGTTATTAGACTGGACTTCAATGAAATAATATCTCAAACTACTGAGCAATTAAAAATCGTACTTACCGAAAAATTAATTGATTATGCTAATCAATATAATCTTGAACTGACCTCAACTTATGTGCCTACTAAATTTAACGAATTAATAAAAAAAATCTCAAAAAAAACTAAGCATGGAGTTGTCTTATTGGTAGATGAATATGATAAACCAATATTATCTCATTTTGGAGTAATTGAAGGCTCTATAAATAAAATTAGAACTGCCCGTGCCAATCAAACTTTTTTGAAATTAATTTATGATAATTTAAAACCACTTGAGCCCTATCTGGAGAAGGTTTTTATAACAGGAGTCACAAAATTTAGTAAGTTATCGATATTTTCGACCTTAAATAATTTAATCGAGCTTGATCAAAATGAAGAATTTGCTGAAATAATGGGTTACACGGAAAAAGAATTAGATGAATATTTTAGTCCCTATTTTTCTAAACTTGCAGAAAAAAATAATTTAACTATCCCCGAATGCAGAAATAAATTTAAACAAATGTATAATGGCTTCCGTTTTACAGAAAAAGACAGTCGAGTTTATAATCCTTTTTCTGTAGGCAATGCATTAAAAAATGCAGATTTTGATAACTACTGGTTTGAAAGTGGAACTCCTACCTTTTTGGTTGAATTAATTAAGAATAAAAACTTTGATCTCAGCAATTTAGAAAATATAGAAGTTGGAAAAAACGAAATAAAAGCTTATAATATAGAAAATTTGGGGATAATACCTCTTCTCTTTCAAACAGGTTATTTAACAATCAAAACAGTTGAAGATCAAATGATATATAAACTTGGTTATCCCAATAATGAGGTGGAAAGCGGCTTCAATCTAAATCTAGCAAAATCATTTTCTCAAAATAAAATTACGGTGCCAGTTATACATCGACTTAAAAAGTTACTTATAAATAAAAATCTTGAAGAATTTATTGAACAGATCAAATCAGTATTTGCTGGTCTGGTTAATATTAATATCCCAAAATCGCTTCAGGATAGAGAAGCTTATTATAATAGTATTTTTTATCTGGTTGTTAATCTATTAACAGATAACAATTTAAATGTTTACTCAGAAGTCTTAACATCTGAAGGAAGAATTGATAGCATAGTTGAAACTGAAAATAATATTTATATTATAGAATTCAAGGCAAATCAGACTGCTGAAAAGGCTCTGCAGCAGATAAAAGATAAAAATTATGCTGACAGGTTTAAAATTAAAGACAAGGAATTAGTTCTGGTTGGAATCAATTTTGATACTGAAAAACGAAATATAAAAGATATTAAAATTGAAGAAACAGATTAAACTGGAGCAGACTTTTCTGCTCTTTTCTTTTTGCAGCTATTTTTTCAACTGCATCTACCTCTGCTAAAAAAGACAGTTCCTTTTGACCCTCCTCGGGGCAAGCCCTCGAGGATTCCTGCTTCTTAGAAGTGGTAACCCACCATCTCCACAGGCTTAAAATCCTGTTAGCCCAACAGTATATCCTCTAACTTGCCTTTTGCATTTTTAA
>Ga0208551_10050_pt1 | contig 22943 bp, 19 predicted proteins | sample Wag4S2015_5_14_FD_187360 | JGI IMG/M metagenome (GOLD analysis project Ga0208551, IMG submission 187360) | Deep subsurface shale carbon reservoir microbial communities from Ohio, USA - Utica-2 Time Series 2015_5_14 (SPAdes) (version 2) ... | reverse complement strand
CTCTTAATACTCCATTATCTCTTTTTCTTAAAAAAGGATAAGGTAGTGACTGAATATTCTGTAGATAGTATATGTTCTCAATAACTTAAATTTGACAATGCTTAAATATTTTTATGCAATGCTAGTGATTCTAAATAACTTAAATTTTGCAGGCAAATAATTCTTTTATACCTGAGAAATTTCAATATTCAGCCGCCGCCAAAAAATCTCTCTAACTCCTTCATTACAGTTTTAAAAACTAGAGATTTATACTCTTTTCTAATTAATAATATCTCTATAGAAGTTTAAATATCAATTACCAAAACTAAAATTTTTATAAAATTTACCTCTATAAAGATATTAACCTGAATTTCCAAACTATTATCTTTTTATCAAATCTCTGCTTGTATTTATTACGAATTTTGATAATGAAATTACTACACTAAGTTAAATCATTACTTAATCCTAATTCTTTAATTGTTTTTTGTTCTTCTTTAATCATCTCTGAATTATTATATTTTTCAAAAAGTCTATGAAATACAGGATAACCCATTTGTTGTTCATTACTCCATTCTCTTGCAAATTTTCCATTACCAATATTCCTTAATTGTCTACCCATGAATTTTTTTATATCATTGTAACTAACTTCTTCGGCTTCCCCTTCTTGTAGCTCATCTATTCTACTGATTTGACCATACTGGCTGGTTTGTGAATGTAAAGGCATTTGCCCTATAATCCCCTGTTCAGCCATCTTTTCAAATATATATCCTAATTCTCTAGAAAGATATAATTCTAACAATGCACCAGCTGGAGGCATTCCCTCTGCTATTTCTAATTCATATTTTGCAATCATAGCATTTAAAATTATTGGTATTAATCCCTGTTCCATTAAAAGATCAGATTTAGTTTCCAGTGCAAATGAATCAATTTCAATTATTCCAGATCTGGTAGAACCAATAGCTTTCCCAAGAGCTAAACCTATATCTTTTGCTTTACCAGAATAATTTTGATTTATTGCTAAAAAACTGGGGGCACCATCACCAACTTCATAAAGTTCTCTTACCATTGTACCTATCATTCTTGGAGCAATCATAATTACATCAATATTTTCTGGAGGTGTAATTAGATTATAAGTGATATTGTACCCCGAAGCAAAGTTAAGTACATCTCCTTCTTTTAAATAGGGTTCAATTTTTTCTTTATATACCTGTGGCTGGACTTCATCCGGTACTAAAAAGAATAAGATATCTGCTTTATTAGCTGCTTGATCCATACTATAAGCTTCAAAGCCATCTTTTTTTGCCTGTTCTTTAGATGAATCTCCTCTATTTCCTATAATAATATTTTCCACACCCGAATCTCTCATATTCAAAGCCTGAGCACGACCCTGATTTCCATATCCAATAACAGCTACAGTTCTATCATCCAGTACAGATAAATCCCCATCTTGATTTTTAAATAAAGTTTTCTCACTCATTATAAACTCCTCCTATTTTTTTAATTTTGTTCATTCTATATAATAAAGTATTACGATGAATATATAAATCTTTAGTTGCCTGAGTTATATTCAAATCATTTTCTACTAATGATTCAATAACCTGACCGGGAGACTTCTAATACCTGGCACATCTTTGTCACAGGAAATTCATCACTGTGGTCCCGGATAAAACCGTATATTACTTTGGTTTTTTCGAAAAGATGGCCACTGCTTTTTTTAAAATATCACGTTCAAGTTTAGTTTCTTTAAGTTCATCTTCCAGATTTTTAATTTTTTGTTTTTCAGATGTGAGTTTTTGATTTCCTTTTCCCGGAAAAGCAAGTTCTCCATTATTTCTATATTTTTTACGCCAGCGGATTAAATTATTGTAGTTAATACCCAGATCTTCAGCAATTTCTGTACAATTTTTATCAGAGCTTATATTAAGTTCAACAGCATCTCTTTTGAATTCTTCTGTATAAGTTCTTCTTTTTCCCATTTCGGGCACCTCCTGATTATATTATATATCTTAACTCGGTGTCCTACAAATCGTGGGAGGGTCAGGGCGGAAAAATGTTCTGATATTATATAATGTTGATAGATAAGAAAAAAGGACTTTTCCCATTGCCTGTCTAAATTAAACAATACCCTAACAGGGAACACTCACCAATTATATTTGGAGGTGTTAATCAATGGGAAAAGTCAAACATATAAAGGCCAGTAAGAGAACTGAGCTGCAGAAAAAACTACGTGATATACCTTATGATAAGGTATTAGTTGTAGCTATTGATCCAGCAAAATATTCTCCAAAAGCTCTTATATGTAATTATTTCGGTGAGATCCTTGTAAATCCCTTCTTTTTTACGATTAATTCTAAAGGTCTAAATTTATTGCTAACTAAAATTCAAGAAACTGTCAATAATATCTCTGCTCAAAAAGTATTGGTATGTATTGAAACTACAGGACATTACCATGAAATAATAGTCCGATATTTACAGGAATTTGATTATGATGTGCTTTTAATAAATGCTTACACAACTTCTGAAAGCAGAGCTGAAAATCTTAACTGGTCTAAAACCGATAATATCGATCTGTTTGCTATTGCTTCTGCATTAATTGACGGAAAAACTACTAAATCCAGATTGTTGGATGGTAATTATGAAAAACTTAAAGATCTCTGCAGATACCGCCGTTATGAAGTTCAAAAAAGAAGTGCCATTAAATCTAAAATTAGAGTTTTAATGGACAAAATATGGCCTAATTTTCAGGGTAAAGGTAAAATAGTTAATGGAACAGGTAAAGTTGAAAAGATATTTTCTAAGTTCTGGGGTAAAGCTCCATTATTCATCATGAAAAACTATCCTCATCCTTCTCTTATTAAAAAGTTTAACAAAACTGACTTAAGAGAAATTTCAAGAAAAAATAATTTGAAATTTAGAAATTCAACTATTGAAAAATTATTGCTTGCAGCTGAAAATTCTTATGCCAGACCTTATGAAGAACTCGAGGTTGAAATTGAACTTCTAACAATGACAATTGCAGATTATGAAAATGCCAATCAAAAAATTGAACTTTTAAGAGATAAAATAGAAAATATTTTAGTTCAAAATCCTGGATTATTACTTCTGTCTGTTCCTGAAATTGGTGTTGTAACAGCCGCAGAATTCAGTGCTGAAATGGGTCCAGCCACTCAATATGATTATGCAGGCCAGGTCATTAAAACAGCTGGAACCAATCCCCTGGTTAAAGAATCAGGCGGTAAAAAAGCAAGATATGGCTCTATTAGTAAACAGGGTAATCCATCTTTCAAACACATTGTCTACCTGGTAGGAAAAAGTCTAGCTACTGGTAAAACTAATCCCTACTTCAAATCTTATGCAGAAAGGTTACGGAAAAGAGACAAAAATCCAAACCAGATATATATTGCAGCTGGCAATAAATTTATTAGAGTAACCTTTGCTATGTTGAGAGATCACAAACTATTTGATCCTCCCATGTGGAAAGGCGAATCGTTAACCAGTAATATTTTTGATAAAATTGATAGCCCAGAAAACAAAGAAATTGCTTTAAAAACACTGGAAAATTATCCGGGCGTTAATTCTTCAAAATTAACTGGTTAACTACAAATATATTTCATTAACAAAATAAATTAGTTTTCTTATGCTGAGGGGATATCGTAATTTCCTGGAGGATAACCATAACCTCGTTGTATAGCGTGATACCCCTCGCCATCATAAATGCGGATTAAGTACGTTAAACTTAAAAAGTTAGTATTAACGCCAGGTTGCATCAATGTGATAAAAAAGGCGAGGAACTCTCGGACAAAAACTAATTTGTTGATGATTTTAAATATCATATGGTTTCTTGTTAGGTTGTTGCCATAATTTTACATTAAGGTAAAATGGGTATCTCTGTGCATTTTTTCTAAAAAACTATTGACAATTATACGCTAGCTAACAAGAAAATTTTTGATCAAATTATTGATCATATCATCATCAAGATTTACTTGACCATTGTTGGGTTTTTCAGTTATACTTTTCATGAGGAGTCCTCCTAGTGGTTGTGTTTTTTATTACGCTAATAAATATATTCAACCACTCAAAGAAGGATTCCTCTTTTTTACTTTAAAAAATAGCTAAATTTAATTTACACAACTTATTATACATTACTCCAGATAAATTTGCTTTACAAAATGTTCTTAAAGATTTAGATAAAGCTTTTAATAATTTTTTAGCGGCAAATATGATTTTCCCCAGTTCAAATCCAAAAGAATATTAAAAACTCTTATCGGACTAATAAGTTTATCAGAAAAAGTGGAACTACCAATATTGAAATAAAGGATAATAAGATTAAGCTGCCTAAATTGGGATGGGTTAAATTCAGGAAATCTCAAAAAGTTAAAGATCTAAATATTAGAAAGTGGAAGTGTCCTGAATATGGAAAAGTTCATGACAGGGATATTAACGCCAGTATAAATATTTTAAATGAAGAGTTAAAAATACAAAAGGCAAGCTAGAGGATATACCGTAAGACTTACGAAATTTTAAGCCTGTGGAGATGGTGGATTACCACTTCTTAGAAGCAGGAATCCTCGAGAGCTTGCCCCGAGGAGGTTCAATAATTATGAAAGAAGCAATGCTTTATGAGAAATTGAATGACCAGAAGGTTAAATGTTCTGTCTGCAGCCACAGATGTGTGATCAAAAAAGGAAATAGAGGTATCTGTCGAGTAAGAGAAAATCAAGAAGGAACACTTTATGCTCTTAATTACGGGAAGACAGCTGCTGCTAATATTGATCCGATCGAGAAAAAACCTCTCTATCATTTTCTGCCACATACAAAGGCTTTTTCAATCGGTACTGAAGGTTGTAATATGAAGTGCAGCTGGTGCCAAAACTGGAGAATATCTCAGAGTCCAGAGCCAGATAAAGCTGTAAATGGTAGAAATCTTCCTCCAGAAGATGTGGTTGAGCAGGCGCTGAATAATAACTGTGAGTCAATAGCTTATACCTATACTGAACCAACAATTTTTTTGGAATATGCTCTAGACACTATGAAGATTGCTCATAAAAAGGATCTTAAAAATGTCTGGGTAAGCAATGGCTATATGACTAAAGAAACTCTGGCTGAAATAATTCCTTATCTTGATGCAGCAAATATTGATTATAAAGGGCCAGCTGAATTATATGAAAAATACACAGGATCCCGCTTAGAACCGATTAAAGAAAATCTAAAGTATCTTTATCAGGCTGGAGTCCATCTTGAAGTGACCACTCTTGTCATACCAGATTTAAATGATAAAAAAGATCAGTTAGAAGAAATAGCCCAATTTATTGCAGATGAATTAGGCAGCAATGTCGCCTGGCATGTAAGTCGTTTTTATCCAGGCTGGAAAATGCAGGATAGATCTAGAACTCCAATAGAGACAATTAAAATGGCAAAATCCATCGGAGAAAAAGCCGGGCTCAAATATGTTCACATGGGAAATGTCTGAGCTTAATAGAATAGGACCAGCTTTTCAGCTGGGACCACTCGTCAAACTGCACGTAAAGAAAAACTGTAGATGATAAAATAGATTTTACAGAAAACGATAAATAAGATTTTACGGATATTGCTAGATAATGTAAAGTAACTCTGTTTTTTCTCTGTAATAGCAGCTATCTTAGAGATTTGCTTTTCATGCCCTGTTCTAAACACTGCAGATTTTCACCTTTAAAAAGCTAAACATAACCAGTATTACTTTGTGGAAAGCTGAGATTTAAGTGGCGAACTTCATAATCAGTCATATCAAAGTATTTATTAATTGTTTTACGATCATGATTCGTTTTTCTCATTATTTCAGCCACATTCACATCTTTCTTAAACTATAGTTCTTTGATATCATTAATATCAGTCATTGTTAATGTCATCTCCATTTTCCTTCCTTATATAAGTTGTGGTTGACTTAATATAAGGGTACGGTATTTTGGAGTGACTGCAATGACTTTTTCATTCTGCAATAATAGGGAATTTTAGTTTGCAATTCCCGATAATTTTAGTATACAACAAATATTTAGTAATTAACTGCATAATTGTTTTAATTAAATAATATCACTCTATTATTACAAAATTGTAAATTTTCCCCTTAAAAAGGATACTGAACAGGATTTTCACCTTTGGAACCAATAATCTCTGCCTGCTCAAGTTCTGCTTCATCCAGATAGGATTCAGTTTTAATTTTAAATTTCCATTCTGTTCCATAATCAAAAATGTACAAAAATTCCTGACCTACTTCCAGTCCCAACTCAGAAAGCTTTTTTTCTACTGCATTAAACCCTCTACCCTCTTCGATTCGACCATATCCCGGACCATCCCAGGGCTTATTTGACATAAAAAATGAATAAAGATGATCATCATCAAAATCAAAAGCAGCTTGAATTGCCTGATGTAGATCGGCAAGCGCAGCGGAAGCAGCAATTTTCACCTTGCGCCAAACTTTCCCCAGCTTAATTTTAAAAATATAATTACCTTGCACCTTTTTACCTACAGCTCTTGGAATAGTACCGCTGATTTCTGGAAAAATATCAGCAAAATCGATCCAAAATGGATTTTGATAGGCCATTCTGGCACCATAAATTCCAAATTCATAACCGATCTTCCTTAAAAAAGGTAAATTGTAATCTCTAAAGGACCAATTATTTATCAGGATTGTAATTATTGATTTTCCAGCTTCAGTTAACCTGAGTTTCATAAAATCTATCCGCCAAAGCCCCAAATAATTTAAATATTTGAGAAAAGCTCCCAGATAAAATTTTAGCTGATCATTAACAATTAAATCTTCATTAGCCATTAACTTATTTAAATATCTTTCTAAATTAATTTCAATATTATTATCATTTTTAGGAGTCTGCATTTTCTCAAGATCACAGTCAAGCCAGAATGTTTCCAGTAGAAATAAATATTTTTCTGCTTCTGATAATTGTTTATAAGCATCAAAGTTTTTACTCTTAATTAGGTACTTAGTGCTGCGGCTGTAATCAATTTTTAAAACTTTACCGGCAAGTGCAAGATAATAAAAGAAATTTAAAAGTAAATATTTATATTGAGGAGTTCTATTATGACATTCAGAAAGCTGATCTGTCTCCATCAGTTCATTTAACTCCAGTAATGTTCCCCCATTAATAAATTCCTGAGTTTTGCTGATTTTAATTTTTTCTTTATTAATTTTATCCAGAAAATTATCAAAGTCACTTATTATTTTAGTTTCAAATTTAACTTTATTTATAATAGTTTTCACCTTCCTTTCCAATTTTATCGGGATGAAAAATTAACCCAACTGTTTTTACAATATTATAACATAAAGCCTTAAAAAAGAACATTTATAAAAAAATAAAATCCCAGAACCTGAAAATTTCCAGACCTAATACTTTTTGTGAAAGTATTCTTTTTAATCAGATTTACACTGGCAATAATTTCAGTCTCTTTTGTCTTGCGCTGCTCAACTGCTCCCAGAATAAATACAACTAACTGGTCCCTGGCACTAACTGCATCATATATGCTATTTTTCTGCTGATTAATTTTTTGACTTTTAATTTAATCTATCAACTTCAAATTATCAATAAATTCTATGACATATTTTCTCTTTAAAATATCGTGACAGTATTCATTACTATAATTCCTTAAACAACCATAACAACTAGTATCTCCTTCATCCCCACCGCATTTACATCTGCTTACTATTTCTCTAGTTTTCTTTAATACTTTTTCAAAATTATTCTTTTTAATAATTCTTTCTACATGTCCGGCACCTCCTGGAACAGTATCATAGAAAACTAAAGCAGGATTTAAAGGATCTCCAGTATAAGGATATAAGCAGCCATCAATATCTCTTCTTTCAATACCTAGAGCTTGACTAATACCTTCCAACATTCCATATAAAACTGATTCCCAATATCCATCTTTTTCCTGACCAAAATATGAGTTTTTAAATTTCAATTGAAAAATATCAGTATTATATTCATATCCTAAAGAAAAAACTTTTCTTTTACCTGTACAATCTTGTCCCCAGGGAGTATTATGTTTACTAATAGATTTATTAGTATTAATTTCGGTATAACCACAATTTTGACAAACTGAAAATTTATTAAATCCGGCATGATTAATTACTGCTAATTTTCCTCTTTTAGCTGAAATGAGCTGTGCCTCAATTCCATTAAAATTATACTCTTTTATTAACTCAGAATCTTGATTATATTCTCCAGTAAAATATTGTCTGCTTGTATAAGTTTTCTCTGGTCTACTCAATTTGGGTTCTTCGGGTTTATCAGATATAAATCCAAGTTCAGGCGTGATATAAGTACCCTTCATTTTCCCTATTTTTTCACCACAGGCTTGACATCTATCTAATTCATTTTCAGTTTCTGCTATTTCACTCTGATAATGACCACAATGTTCACATATTGCATATTTACGTCTAATTAAATCTTTATTTGGTAAAGTTTTTAAATAACGACTTGTCCATAACTTCCCCCCAGCAACTACTTGACTGCCTGGAGCATATTCTGATAGAGCTATTTTAAGATCTCTAGTTAACTCTATTGATAACATTTGCTTTACCAAACTTCTTTTGCTCTACTAAATTAGCTTGAACCTTTTCTAACTGCTCAATATCATTTTCTAATTCTAAACGAGCTAAATTCATAACTCCCTTTTCGCCTATTAATTTATTGATCCATTTCCAATTATCTAAATCAATCTCAGAAGCATCAGGCATAATTTTTTCTAATATTATTTTTAATTCAATCGGTTTTTCTTTTAAGTATCTGTAGAATTTATCAATACCATCAGAAAAAAAGAAATCTTCTACAGCACCAAAATATTTAGCATGTTCTCTCCAAAAATTAGCTAAGGCTGCAGCATAAATATGTCTTCTAATTATTTTATCATTTTTAATTTTAAAATGGGGAGGCTCAATATTCCCGCTAATAATATCTAAAGGATTTTGAAAATAAGTTAAATCATGTGATCTTCTACGAGCAAAAGTCAGAGAAAACGCTGTAGAATCAGTCCTTCTTCCAGCCCGGCCTGCACGTTGGATATAATTTGCTGGTGTTGGAGGAACATTTCGCATAAAAACTGATTCTAATTCCCCAACATCTACTCCTAATTCAAATGTAGTAGAACAGCTTAAAACATTTACATCTCCATTATTAAATCGACTTTGTATATCTGCTGCAGCTTCAGTTGTTAACTGAGCTGTATGCTCTTTACTTTTCATTTTAACTGGCAGCTTATCTAAATATAAATTCCTGTAATGATTATTTTTATATAATTTTTCTGGACTGCATTTTTCTAATCGACCAGAACATTGATAAGTTGGACAGGTGCCCTTAACATTATGAAGAGTAATTCGATTACAGGTAGGACAATAAAACCAATCAATTGAAGAATCAACAATTGCAGGTTTTAGCTGCCAATAATCCAGTTTCAAACGGTACATTTGACCTAGATTTTGGCTATGAATAGTGGAAAAATAACCATTAAACATGCTTGATTCACTATCAATATTTAAACCTGAATCCCAAATTTGCCGCAAAATATCCAGGCATTCTTTTCGTGATAGTTTATTGTCTAAGCCCTTTTCTGATAAACGCTGTAAGAAATCTAATCTTGAGTTTAATATTCCCTTTCGGGTAGGGAGCCAGCTATAAATATTATATTCTGAAGATTGTTTTTTAAAATAATATTCTCTATTACGGGGTTCAAAGAAAGGATCTTCTGGAGAAATATTATCAGGAAATAGTATTGCTCCATATTTTCTAAAGCTGTGTAATAGAATTTGGAAAAGTTCCCAGGCTTTAGTTTCATTGGCTTTAGATCCCAGCCAACATTGTTTTCATTTACCTCTTTTTGTTCTATTTTTAATTCAGAAGTTAACTGTTGGTAGAGAGAAGTTGTTAATACACTTGTAACAGCATCTCCTCCTAAAAGAAATCTCCAGACTATAGAGCCGATACTTCTAACTGATCTACATGCTGAACATTTATGAACTTTTCCTTTTTTAGCAGCAACTTTTATAACTTTAATTGGATTAAGATTACAATCACAACCAGAAAACAAACTTCCATTAGCCCTTATATTACCACACTTCGGACAAAGTAAATATTCTTCTTCATAACTCTTATTTTCGTTTATTGCTTTAATTTCATCTTCATTATCTATAGTTTTAAAAGCTTGATCATCAACAACTAAAAAATATGATAAACTGTTGTTATCTTTATAATCTTTCTGACTGGGTTGGTGTTATCTATCAACTGTGTTTGAAGTTCTGAATCTTTTAGAGAAAAAGTAGTTGCTAAATAATCAATATATTTACCTACTATTTCGTTAGTACTTTTTATAGGATCAAGACTCATTTATTTCAACTCCTCACTAATTCTATTATAGTCAACATAGTATCTAACAGCTAATATATGATATTTGCTGTGCTTATATTCAGAATGATTTTTATCAATAGTATCCCAAAATAATTTTTGACATTTTTTACAATAAGTAAAACCATCTTTTTCTCGATCAACAAAAAGAGATAATACAGAATTTTCGAATTTATAATAAAAACTTACAGGGTTATATTCTAATTTTTCAGGCTGTAAATTGTTGTCTTTTTTATTACAAATTATTAAATTTCCTTCATATCTTTCCTCATTTTCAAATTCTAATTTAGAAGCATCTCTAATTTCTGTTATTTTATAATCATAGTTTAAAGGAAATTTATCTCCATTTTCGTCTTCTACTTTAGTTATAACAAGTCCTTTATCTTTAATAACTGCAATAAAATCCTTTTTATCTCCAATAGTTAAATCAAAAACATTCAAGGTATTATCTGCTGGATATTTAGCCTCTCCTGAATTCCAGGTATCTTTTTCTTTAAATTGAAGCCGGTATTGATTAGGAAGTATTTTTTTCTTTAAATTGACTATTAATTTATTATTGTTATTGATTTCTTCAGAAAAAATCTTTTCTTTGCTCTTCTTATTCCACAATATTATATTTTTACCGTGATCTCTTCCTAACTGCTGCCATCCTATTTTAACTATATTTTCCTCTTTTCTATATTTTACAGAAGGATTTATTATTTCCCATTTTGTTCTAATCTTGAATAAATCATAAACATTATCATTTCCTGTTTTTAAAGATATCTCCTGTACTGAATTATTGCTATTTTTTATATCATCAGCAAATCTCATTAAATCAAAGATGAGTTTATTTCCTAATTTTTTAGATCTAATTTTTTGTTGATCATTATTTAAAATCAAATCTGCATTATCAAAGTCAAATCTATCAATATTATTAATAGCAAGTTGAGCTTCTTCCTGATTATATAGATCCTCATGCCAAATTTCTTTAACTCTGCTTTGATCTGTTAAATTTAATTGTGGACTCTTTATTTCCCATTTAATAATAGGAATAATCAGGGATAAGGAAACTTTAAATTCATTATCTTTGATTTCAGAAATAAAATAACCATTCAATAATTTAATTCCAGGATTAAATTGTATTTTTAGCAGCTGATTTTTGCTGACTACTTCTCCATCTTCATAATCAAAATAATAATTCTCAGGTAACTTTAATTTTACCTCAGCATAATCTTCTGTCTTAATAACTGGAGGATAAACATCTTTATCATACTTAATATTGAATTTAGGAAGAACTAAAAAAGAAAAATCAATATTTTTAATCATACTGTGCTTTGAACTTCTTTTTCTTAATCTTACTTCATATAAGCCATATTTATAATTGAAGAAATTATTTAAATAAATATATACCATCTTATTTTTAATTTTAATCTGATTTTCTAATTTTCTTAAATTAATATTAACAATTTTTTCACCTTTATTTATTGATATCCTTAGCTGCCATAGTCTTAGGTTTGTTAATTCTTTAATAGTAAACAATAAAATTGGTGCTTTTTCTAAATATACTTTTTTATTTTTGCTTTTTAAATTGCTGCTGATCTCTCCTGCTATTAATTGAGGCTCTATATAGTTGGTCTTCTTAAAGGTTTCAATCACAAAACCATTTTCATTTAGTATATTTAAAATTTCAAGATCATCCATACATAATTGATAATAGGAATATTCTGAAAAATTACCAGATAAGCTTTCTTTCTGCATAACAATATTTTGAGGCTCAATTTTAAAGTTATTTTTTAAAATTAAACCTAATTCCTGATAAGCTAAAGGATTTAACGAGAGTACTCTATTTGATTGCAAGAAATAGAAGTTTTCTCGTTCAAATTCAGTTTCTAATATTACTTCGTCCTTAAAAATAATTTCTAAAGAAATCATTTTCTGATTCTGAGGAAACTTTATTTTTTTAAATTCAGTTTTCAATAAATCTTTTTTATGAACCTGTAAATCAAGTTTTATTTTTTTAATAACTTCATTGTCTTTATCTTTGATAACTAAAATTGGCTGTTTTAATTTATTGGATTGGGGATATTTTATTATTTGCTCTGGTACTGAAATTAATAATTCATTTTTTTCATTAATATATTCTAAATATGGATTCTTATTATAAATTCCATCATTATCATTTGGGGAATTTGCTTTATCAAAGTCATTCCACCATTTTTTTAATCTTTCGTTAATTCTATTTGTCAGAACTGAAGGACTTTTATTATCTTTTTCTTTTTTTAAGGTGATTAAAGATTTATATACAAAATCTACAGCTATATCTTCAGCTTGAAAAAGAAAAATACGGCTGGGTTCAATTAAAGAATATAGTCGCTCAGGATAGGCTTCTAATTTTTTTTGATCAGTTTTCAATTTTTTCTTTTTGCTTTTTAAATCAGATTTTAAATGAATTAATAAATTTTTTATTTCATTTTTATTTTTAGAACTAACAATATCTAGCAAATTATTTAATTTATGTTCTTGATAATCTAATTCTTTTTTTAATTTATTTAACTTCTTTCGCAGTTTTCTTTCTTCTTCTAAAATACTCTTCCCAATTTCAATACCTTTATCTCCTGAAATGATATTTAATTTCATTTTATAATTTTTAATTTCTTCTAACACTGAACGCTTTCGATAGATTAAAGCTGAAATTTTTTCTTCTATAATTTTTGCTTTTTTAGCTAATTCTGCTTCAATAAACGAATAATTAATTCCTGTTTCTGGCTCTAAAAAAGAAAGCTTCTCTTCTAATTTCTTTTGATAAGTTGAATTAGTTTCTTTTGATTTATTTACCTTATTTTCTATATTTCCTTTTTTTAATATTAAATCATTTATTGACTTTAATTTAGTAAAAAATACTGATGGTAGTTCATTATATATGTGATTTTTTAAAGGTAAATCTTTAAGTATTTCCTGGATATCACTTTTTATTTTTTTCTTTTCGCCTTTTAAAATGAAATATTGATTTTTAAACCAAAAGATAATTTTACTAAAAATACCTTTAAGAGTTTCAGCATCAATTTTAAAATTATTATACTTCTTATAATTAGACAATTTTATTGAAAGTTCATCAAAATTAATATTTTTTATTACCTTGACAACTGTTAAATCTAATTCTTGATCAAATATTCCACTACTTTCTTCTCTTATTTTAGCCTGTATTTTTTCTTTCTTATTTTTTAGATTTTTAATTTTTCGCTGCTCTTCTTTCTGTAATTTAAGTAATTCATTACTTTTTTTCTTTATTGATTCAATTTCCATTATTTTAGCTTTATAATTACTTATTTCACCTTCTACAGCAGCAAGGTTGTTAGTTTTTTGTTCTAAAAAATCAGATGGTAATTCCAATAATTGATCAATTTCTGTTATATTATTTCTATTTTTAATAAGTTTATTTATTTTTATTAATTGTTGATGATTCTCTAAAGCAAGCTGATAATCATTAATTTTTGCTCTGAGATTTTTTGTTTTATTTTTAAGAGTAGAGATATCTTCACATAAATTTTTATGTCCTTTATGATCCTTACGAATATTAACAATTCTTTTTTCTACATCTTCTATAGTGAAAGAAAAATCCAGGAAATCTCCACATTCTTTATATAAAAACTCCTCAAAATACTCCTGTAAATAATTATTAACTATTAAAGCATGGGCCAGTATTTGATTGACATATTTATTTCTACCTGGGTCCAATTTAATTAAATTATATTTTTCAAGGGTATAATAAAATACTTCTCCTAGTTTTTCATGCAACCGTGTATTGTCCTCTTCTAATTCAAGTTCCTTATATACAGGTCCCCAGAAGTTGCCCTCTTGATAATCTTTAATTCCGGTATATAACAAAAAGAGTGCAGTAGTAATAGGAGCTTTTCGTTTAAGATAAGAAGGATTTGTATTTAAAATTTTTATTTTATCTTTCATAATCTCACTAATATTATTTATTTGATTTTCATTTAAATCTATTTGCCCCAATAATGATATTTTAGGAATTAATTTGATAAAAGTTTCTTCATATTCTCTTATATTATTAGATTTATCAATATTAGCTTTATAAAACATAATAACCCCTCTTTTAAAAAATATATTTTTTTACAGCCAGTAAGAAGTAAAACCATCTTCTTCAAAGCGCCGCAGCATATATGCTATTTTTTCTGCTGACTCCGGATACTTAAAGCTTTCCTGATTTGCCTGATAATAGTTCCAGTTCTTCTGTTGTTCTTCTGACTTCAACTTCTTTAGCAGGCAGCAGATCTTTTAGATTTAAATACTTAGTTTTTAGAAATTGATTAGTGACTTTTAAGCTCTGAGCCTGATCAGAATAATCTTCCTCCAAAAAGGCTGTTAAATCGATCTGATTGAATTCAATTGTATTTGCTCTATCTAATACCTTTTTGCTGAATGGATGGGTTGTTTCGTCCATATTAACCGTTCCAATGAGATAGAGGTTGTCCGGGATATGTAGATTTGAGTATCTAGCCTTAGAATCATTGCTGTCATTTTGATCAAAATCATTTTCATTTAGTAACCTATCTGTTTTTATCTGGTCACCATCATAGTGACGGGTTTCCATCTTTGATAAAAAGTCACTAAAATAATATTCCACTCGGGCTAAGTTCATTTCATCAAGACAGACTAAATAGGGATTAGCAGGATCTTCAGCAGCTTTTTTGATTGTTTCTAAGATCGGGCCAGGCTGAAAATCTCCTCTGATATTGCTGTAACCTAAAAGATCTGCACTGTCATTCCAGTCTGGTTTAACTGAAATCAACTTAAAGCGATCATTTTCTGAGCTGCAGCCAATTGCTCTGGCAAATAGTTCTACCAGTTTTGTTTTACCTGTACCTGAGATACCAGCAAGCAGGACAAATGGCTTTGTTTTTAGAGAAAGATAGAAGTTTTCAATTAGGTTATCGGGATAGATATAACCCTGAGCTTTGATGTAGTTTTTGATTTGAGTTAGTTTTTCTTTTGTTTTAAGTCATCCATCTTTTCAGAAACTCCTTCTCCTGTTTCAATTTCAACTGCATCTAGTTCTAAATAATATTGTTCATAATATTTCTGATAACAGATATTTGATAACTCATAAGCTTTACCTTTACCAGATTCAGCAAGATTAATTTCATTATCTGTTTTAAAACCATCTAAATCCATCTCAGCTCTTAATTTATCACGGTTATTTATAAATTCTTCTTTGGTACTGCGAGTTACTCCCTGGTTAAAGGTTAAGTAGACTCTCTCCATATCTTGTGAAAAGAGATAAACTACATAACCCCCTTCTTGAGTTGTAGTTGTTACATCTTTATTCATTATTGCAAGCCAGGGAACTTTAGCCCAATTCCCCATTCCAATTGAGCCTTTGATTATATAATCATTTATTTTATAATGTGAAGAAAGTTTTTCTTCTAGAAATTCTGGCAACTGATGTCGCATTAAGTCTCCTAGTTCATGCCCAGCAAATTCTTCGTGTAATCTTGCTTCTTTATATTCTGAAACTATTTTGATTAAGTAATCTTTAATTGATGACATTGTATCTACCTCTTTTTATTTTCCCGTATAATATTCTGAAATTTACAGAAATTTATTTCCTTTTTATAGAAATTATGTTATAATTAATATAATTTAATGGAGGTGAACCAAATATGAGTTTTACTGATGACATGAAGGAAGCTAAAGCTACGCTCAAAAAAATTAAAAATTATGATATTAACGGTTTTGCTAGAGAATTAAAATATTGGATTAGAGAACTACACTTTTTTTATAATATAATTGTTCCTAACGAAACAAATAATCCATCAACTTCTTTTTATAAAATAAAACCAGCAAATAGGCCAACCACAGGACAAATTGCATATTTTAATTTAAGAAGAGGATATCCAAAAGAAATTTATGGTGGTCATTACTGCTATATATTAAAAGATTTTGGATCAAAATATTTGGTTATTCCTACAACATCAGTAAAAGAAAATTCTAATCCTCCTAATTCTAAAATTGAAATTGATATTAAAATTAAAGATTTTAAAAATGATAAAACTTCTCGACTTCATTTAAGTGATATGAGAGCAATTGATATCCAGCGAATTAATGAACAAAAATCTATATATGACATCAAAGAAAAACCAGCAGATCTTAACCAAAAAATAAGTGAATTTTTGTTTGAAACTGCTTGACAATTGACTGATAAAATAGTATTATTAATTTAGAAAATAAAATTATAAAGAGTCCTTAAATGGGCAAAATTAAAATTATGAAGGCACCTGATATTTTATCAGGTGTTTTTTCTTTTTTATAATTAAAATTTATTCTTCATCAGGCTGTTCAAATTCTTTTAAGGTCATTCCATTTTTTAATTTCCATTCTCTTAAACCATTAGCATTTCTCCCCATAACAATTGCAACTGCAGTTGAAGGACTAGAAAGCAAATAGTCTTTTTTGAAAATATAATTTTCATCATTTTCAACTACAATTTCTTTTTCTAATAGCTCTTCTCTCTTTTTAATTACCCAATTTTGAGCTGAATCAACAGTATTATTAGACATTCTAGATCCTTTTAGTACTACAAAACCCTCACTAGTTATTTGGATCTTTGCCAAAGAGAAAATATACTCCAATATTTTGTAGATCAGCTCTATCATCAGACTCTTTAATTAAAGAACGAGGGATTTTATAAGCTTTTCCAACCCAATTGGATAATTCACAGGACATTTTTTTATACTGCAGTCTTAGTAGGTTGAGTCACTCTAGTATCTCCATAATTAGAACTGTTATCCTGAATAAAATAACAATGTACATCCCTAGATACCGATTCAACAATATTAGAAAAATAATTTACATCTTTATTATAAACAGACGCAATTAATAAATCTACTTTAGATTTAAAAATTGATCTATATTCTATATCAGCTAATTCATAACAATTATAGCAAGCAAAATGAGCACCTCTCCAAACAAACTTATCATAATTCCAATATTTAGTATCTGGAACTTTTAAATGATTTCCAATGAGCTGTTCAATTTCTGCCGGTGAATAATGATTTTTTATTCTTACTTTGACTATTGAATATGTAACGCCCCCTAAGAGTATTGGACAGACACCAATCAAACATCTTATAATAATTATAGGGGGTAAAAGCAAATGGCTAAAACTTATGATCCTGATGAAAAAATGGAAATTGTTCTTCGAGTTATCAAAGGCGAAAAAATATCTAATCTAGTCGATGAATATGATGTCAGCCGCAGCTCCATCTATCTCTGGAAGAATGAATTTTTAGATGGAGGTATGAGCAAGCTCAGTGGTGATTCTATTACTGAACAGGAAGCCAGGCTTAAAGAAAAAGATGAACAAATCAAAGAGATGGAAAAAATCATTGGTCAGCAGAAAGTCCAGATGGAAATTCTAAAAAAAGCCCTGGCAGAACTAAATACTCCCGATAAAATTAAGATAATTAATCAGCTTAAATCAGAATATACTATTACAGAACTATGTCGAACTTTTAATATAGCCAGAAGCACTTACTATTACCGTCAGAATAATGATCAAGACGAAAATAATAAGACTGAAGATCAACTTTATACTGGTCATCCAGCTTATGATAAAGATGGTAATCTAGTACCAGAAGAAGATGTTGTTCAACTGGTTAAAGATTACTGTGATGAGTCTCCTCATCTAGGCTACAGAATGGTAACTGATTACCTGAACTATACAGAAAATCTAAAAGTTAATCACAAACGAATTTACCGCATTATGAAGGTTTTAGACCTCCTGCAGGATAAGATAGTACCAAAACCGAAAGAATATCAATTAAGACAAAAACATGAACTAACTGGACCTAACCAGCTCTGGGAGATGGATTGTGAAGTCTATAGAAAACATTACCGCAGCATAACCCACTGCAGGAATTCTATTGCTAAATTTATTGATAAATACAATAACAGAAGACCACATTCATCTGTTGGTAAAATACCACCAGCAGTTTATCATAAAAACATCCTGAATAACTTAGTTTCAGGAATTAAATTTGCAGCATAAGTAATTAAATTTACTGAGAATTTGTGTTTAACAAATCATATTAAAGCTTGTCCAAGATTAGAGGGGCTAGCTCATTTTTATTTACTGTCTCTTCACTGCTATTCCATTGAAATAACTCTAATAATTCATTAGCTTCAAGAGAAATAGAAATAGCTAGATCTTTAGGATTATGAAATTGAGACCAATTTCTATCATCTCTGAATTTTATAATTTTTTTTATTAATTTTTTATCCATAATCTTAACTCCAATCTAAAATTTATTTCATTGTTATTAAAGCAGCATTAATCCTTCGCACATACTGCCAATGTACATTATTGTATTTTTGAGCTAGTTTCAACAAATCAGGTGTTTCAAAATAGAAAAAGATATGTTTAGGTAAATCTAGCAATGATATTTGTGGAGAATCAACATAGTGTTTTCCATATAATTTCAAAAAATCTACCATCAATTCCTCATCAACTTGAAATTTTTCTTTCCAAGTATAATTATTACCTTCTACTTCTATTAGAGAAAAGTCAACTAATGTATTTAAAAAATTTCTTAAAGAACGGCGAGCAATATCTCTTTCCCCAATATTTTGATATGCCTTTTCTCTTAAATAATTAGCATCAATGGTTTCTTTGCTGCTATAATTTCTATAAATTTCTTTTGAAAATTTTTGTAATATTGGAGCTTTCACTAATAAATTAAAAAGCATTAATGGTTTAGCTCTTTCAAATGATTCTTCTTTAACCATATTGAATATCAAATTATCTGTAACTTTCCTCCCCCTTGAATTATCAATATCTTTCAAGAAATATCTTCCCATAACTGTAATAACTTTTCTTTTACCAGTTTTACCATCTAATTCAACTAAAATATTATCAATTTTATCTCTCTTTTTATAAATTGTATCTCCAACTTCTAAAATATCAATAGTCTTATAAATCCATTCTGGTTTTAACGGTCTATCAAAGCCTTTCATCCAATCACCTCTATAAATGGTATTATTACTTCTTCAATATTTACTCCTCCATGAGTAAAACCTGCTTCACTGTTGCCGAATTTTCTTCGGTTTTTCATAGTTAATATGTATTCTTCACCAATAATATTAGGAAAATTTAAAATCAGTCTATTTTCAAATTCTTCATTTTCTGCTAATTTTCGACTTCTATATAATACTGAGCGAGATGCTCTTTTCTCTATTAAATCTCTACTGGGATTAAACCCATTTCCTTCACAATATAAATTCCCATGATCTGAACATAAATATACTCTAAATTTATTTTCAATTAAATTATTAATAACAGCTGAAAATTCACTTTCATCAAGAAAGTTTTTCAAATTATTAAATTTTAGACTTTCACTTGTAGCTTGATGAGCAATTTCATCAACAAAATTATAAATCAATCCAATATACTCATAACCTAATAACTCAAAAATTTTCGGTTCATTAGTTCTATCAAAGAATATATTTTGATTTTTTGTCTTTTTATTTTCTAATACATTTTCTCTAAATAGCTTCTCCTCATCATATCTACCCTCATCTTCTAATGGAGTTTCAGTTGAAAAGATCGCCCTACGTGAATAAGAAGTTATAGTCGGTATTATAGCATAAGAAAAATGTTCATGATATTTAAGATTCAAATTTTTATCCAAATAGTTTTTAACTACAAACCAATCCTTATAACTCATTCCATCCAAACAAATTAAAGCTGTTTTTTGATCTTCGTTTAATAAATAAGATAAAATTTTATTATTCAATGGAGCATGTTGAAATCTTTGATCATAAACTAAGTCATTATACTTATTAGCTATAAATTCCAAAAACTTATTATCAACTCGTTTTGCAAGCTTGTTTAAATCATTATCTAACTTATTATTTTCATTTAAGTAAACTAAATGTGACCATTTTTTTGCAATATTTCCCCAAGCAACACTCTTAATTTCTTTATCTAATAAACTACTTAATAAATCATATTCTTTCTCAAAAAATTCTTTAACAGATAATTTATCAAAATTTATAATACCACTATTAAAACTGAAATTATTGGTTATTTTACTTTTAACATAATTGATATCAATATTTTCTCCCATCAAATCTAACTTTTTCATATAGCCCTGTTCAAAACAATTATCTAAAATATATTGAATTTTTTTATCATCAAAATTTAACTTAGAATTCTGATTAATGATATACTGATACCATTGTTCTTCCAACCAATTGAAAAAAGATTTTTGATTTGTTAGTTTATTAATATTTACATCTAATTTTTTACCATCTTCTGCAACTATTTTTTTTATTGCACCCTTAAGTTTTTTATGATTAAAATAAAATTTCATTAATAATGAAATTAATGATTCTAAACTATCAATTGGGAAAGAAAAACTATATAAATTTTTTAAAGCATATTTTAAGGTTTTATTATAATTTAATTTTTCATATCTTTTGAAGTTATGCTGATAATGATTATAAAGATCTCTTATTTCTGAATCAGAAATCCAATCAATTGCTCTTTTATTTAATAAAGGGAAAACATCTTCTAAAGAAATTTTGACTATTCTAAAATGATCCAAAAAATAACTTGATAAATTCTTATCTGATTCTACTATCACTAGTAATGAAGAATTAATATTTTTGATCTTTTTTCTCAGTTTTAACTCCATTGTATAATAATAAAGTTCATTAAAACTTTCTGATAGCTGATCAGCTAAAAAATCATTAGCTAGTAAATCGTCATCATCTATAACAAATATTATTTCATGTTGATATTCATTTAATTTTTCAATTATCTTATTATACCATTTCTCCATAATATCACCTATATCTTATTTAAATTCTACATAAGCTAACTGGACACAATCTAACTTAGGAAATAACTCTTCTTTCTCCTTTAATTGTTCTAATTCTAAATCATAATCAGAAGCTAAATTTGAAAGTTTTCCTTTTTTTATATTTTCAACTTTTATATTTTCAACTGCTTCCCTTTTCTGTTTGAAATATTCTTCAAGTTGTGATTTCTGTTGTTTTAATTTGTCAGTCCAATCTAACTTCTCTGATAAAAATATATCTTCAGCCTCTTTTTCAGCTTCTTTTTTTGCCGATTCTTCTAAGCATTTTATTTGACTATAATCTGGTAAGACACCTAGATTAAAATTATTAAAATCACTTATATCAGCAAATGCTTTAGAAATTCGCCGGTTGAATCTTTCAGTATCTTCTATAAAGATTGAAATTAATTCAGTATAATTATAGTTGAAATTATTCGTGATATTTAGCTTCCAATAACTTAATAATCCGCTTTTACCTGCAAATCTATTATCATTTATTTCAAATGCAGAGACATAGCCTTCTTTTTTTGATTTTTTAATAACTTCTTTAACATAATCATGGTTTAAACTAAATAAATCTGCCTCTTCAGTATTTAAACCTTTGCTGGGTTTAAAGATTACCTTAGAAAAATGATTTTTGAATTTTTCGTTCGCAAAATTATTTTGAAAATAATAAATATTTTCATCCCTACTGTATTCATTTAACTCCATATTATTTGACTTGAAAAATAATTTTATAAAAGATTTAACTTTTTTAGGCACTTCTTCAATTACTTTTTTATCAGCTTTTTTTAATTCATTCTTTTCATTAAAAGGAATTAAATAATCTTCGTCTTCAATTATATTTTTAGCTTTATTATACATTTCTTCACCAATTTGATCTAATTTTTCTTCTTCCAGCTCATCATTGATCACAGCATCAAAATATAATTGATTAAAATTAAAATCCTCCTGTAAAGTTGAAAGAACATCTCCAAACTTATCTTCTCCAAACTGGTCTTTTATAATTCTAAGCTTATTTTCTAAAATTTCTCTAACATGTTCTTCCACTGTATCTTTTAAAATAAAGTTAAAGATTTTAACATCTTCTTTTTGGCCAATTCTATCTATTCTTCCTATTCTTTGTTCCAATTTCATAGGATTCCAGGGTAAATCATAATTAATCATATAAGAGCAGAACTGTAAATTAATACCTTCTCCACCAGCATCAGTGGATACTAATATTTGAGATTCTTCTTTAAACTTATTTTTCTGCAATATTTTTTCCTCTAATGATAATTTGCCATTAATATGTGCTGTTTTATAACCTAATTTTTCGAGAGATTCTAAAATATAATTCTGTGTTTCTATAAACTCTGTAAAAACAATTATTTTCAAGTCCGGATCTTTTTCTTTTTGCTTAGCAAAATCAATAATTTCAAGCAATTTCTTTAATTTAGCATCATCATTACCATTTAAAGATTTTTCAGCACTTTTAATACAATTTTCGATTATATTAATTTCTTTATTTAGATATTTATCATTTTTTAAAAAAGCCATATTACTTTCAATAAATTCAAGCTGTTCTTCACCACTAAGCTCATCTAGATCCTCTAAATCAAGACTATTTAATCTGCGAGAAATATCTTTTACTTTTTTTAATTTTTTATATCTTTTTTCTAAAGTCTTTTTAATTGCTCTACTACTACTGGAAACAATTCTTTGATAAAGCATT
>Ga0208551_10038_pt1 | contig 26027 bp, 19 predicted proteins | sample Wag4S2015_5_14_FD_187360 | JGI IMG/M metagenome (GOLD analysis project Ga0208551, IMG submission 187360) | Deep subsurface shale carbon reservoir microbial communities from Ohio, USA - Utica-2 Time Series 2015_5_14 (SPAdes) (version 2) ... | reverse complement strand
ACCTGCTATTTTGTAAAATATTCTTCTGATCGTTGTTATCTCATGATGGTGCATACTTTCAGGTAAGAAAGTTCTTTTAAACCAGTTATTAAGGTTAAAAGCAATCATTTTAATCAGTAAATACAGTTCATTACATTTGCGATTAATCTGAGTGTTCTGGTCAAAGGCAAAACCTTCTTTCAGCTCGTCAATCTTGTTTTCAATATTACAGCGTTGGTTGTAGTCATTGAATACTTCTTCAGCTGTTAGATAGTCAACATTAGTAACTATGGCCTGATATTCATAGGTGAACTCTTCAAAAAGAAGCTGACCATTTTTGTTGTTTTTTGGTAATGATTTTTTGATTAAAACAAATCTACGCTCTCTATCCCAGCTTTTTAGTGGTACTCTAATTTCAGTAACACTAAATGTGTTATCAATTTTGACCCAGGGATATTGATCTGGATTCTCATTAACATAATCAATAATCTTTTTGACACCATTTTGCATTTTAGCTTTGATCACATATTCGATACCGTTATCTTCACAGTATCTGAAGTTTTTCTGGTCAAAGAAACCTCGATCTGCTCTGATCCTTTTTAGATACCAGGTTTTAGGTAGAGTCTCAATACAGGATTCTAAAAAACTAAGGAATTCATGGTTGCTGTGATGAGTGCCTTCTTCCAGTGTCAGGTTAAGTAGTTCATCAGTCTTAGAAATGATACCAACTTTTTCTTTAAAAGAAGGTCTGCCTTTATATCTTGGATTATATCCATTTTCAGAACCTTCCTGATTACCAAAAACAGTACAGACTGTATCATCAAAGTCAAGTATTACTTCTTTAGCAGGCTGTGTTTTAGCAATTGTTGCAAGAAGATTTTTATTGAGCTCTCTCAGTTCATTTACACTTTCTTCTGGCATAGCTTTTAGAAGGTCACGACATACTTTTTCACTGGGAACATTAAAATTTTTGATCTTTAAATATCCTGCATCTTCTCTAAGAGTTTCATAGTGAGAAAAGCGGGAATAGCCCATGATGGATGCATCAACCATAAAATCAATAATATCGTTGGGTTGATAAGTTGCATTAGCTGCTTTTTGATAGCTAATATTATCTGTGATTAAAGATTTAAAATCTATACAGGATTTAGCAGCTTCCAGATAAGAAAAGGCTGGACAACTAGACACAGTATCACTATCAAATTTAGCTGGAATATTTAATTTGTTAAAACTATTTATTTTATTGTTGTTTTGTGGTAAACTCATATCAGAATCTCCTTTTTGGTTTTGGTATGGTTTTTTGTCCTAAAAACATTTTACCACAAACCTTAAGGGAGATTCTATTTTTTTTATTCAAAAAAATTTGAACTAGATTTACTGTTTAAAGATTATCATAACTGGATTCGGTATTTTTACTTGCCGAATTCAAGTTAAAAATATATTAACTTATTATTAATATTCTAGAGATAGCTGCTGAATCCTTTTTATTAAAACTGGCATCAAAAAAGCCGCGGAATTAAAACCGCGACTTTTAGTGTTTTTAAATTTTAAAATTATTATATTCAATTATCTTTTATAATTTAATTATCTTTAACAAAAGAAGCAAGTCCTAAACCACCAAATTCAATTCTTCCAGTAACTCCACCATCTAAAGCTCCTATTTCTAAGTGGAGAAGTGCAATTCCACATTCTAATCTTCTGTAAGCTGAAGGCTCACTTTTGCAATCTACAACTAATTTACCTTCACCATAGTAAAAACGCCAGGGCTGTCTATTTAGTCTTGAAGGAGCATAACTGGCTATTTTGATGGCATTTTTTACCCAACCAGGCCAATCTGAATCATAACCATCAGGGCATAATTCTTCTATATCTTTACGGTCTCGATGCGGAAAGAGTTTCGAGATAAAATGTCGGGTTAAATTATAATTTTCTGATGAATATCCAATAGGACTAACTGCAACTAAGCGCTCGCCTCTTTCCAAATCAATTTTAAGATTTGATCTTTCAGGAACATATCTGCCGCCAATCCAACAACTGCCTAATCCATGGGCTGTAGCTTCTAAAATAGCTGCTTCACCAATGTAGCCCATTTTTGTCCAGCGGTGTTCACCATTGTCATTTAAAATAAAAGCGATAAACGCAGGAGATTCAGTGAAATTACCATATTTACCTTTTAAAGCAGGTAAAATATCTTTAACAGACTTTTTTATTAATTTTACTCTGACTTCTGGATAAATATTATTTAATTCTTCAAATTTCTTCTCAAGCGATTTTATAGTAAATGGCTTAATTTCTTTAGTCATATATTTTTGTTGAGAATAACGAGTCAACACAGCCTCATACCATCTTTTAACAGGAATATTCATAGGACCCGCCCCTTTCTTAGATGAAGCTCAATTAATTAAACTTTGATTAGTCAACATCCATGACTTTTTTGATTTCAGCTAACTTTTCTGCAAGCACAGATTCGGTTTTAGCTTCAACGACTAATCTTAAATATGGTTCAGTATTTGAAGGTCTTACATTAAACCACCAATCTTTGTATTCTAAACGGTAACCATCAAAATCATAAAAACTTACTGGTTCTTGTTTCTCGAAGAAATAATCCTTTAAATTCTCCATTACCTCTGCTTTGTTTTCAATTTTAAAGTTAACCTCACCAGAAGTTGCATATTTATCTAATTCAGCAATATATTCAGAAATAGTCTTGCACTCGTCTTTTAATCTTGCGGCAACATTTAAGACAACTAAAGCAGTCAGCATTCCTGAGTCACAGTAGAAAAAATCTTTGTAATAATAGTGACCGGCAAGTTCTCCTCCACAAATACCATCTATTTCTCTAAGCTTCAGTTTTGCATAGGCATGACCCACCTTCCACATATGACAATTACCACCCAGCTCTTTAATATGCTCTTTGACAGACCAGGAAGTACGGATATCATATAAGACATTTTTTCCCTTGCCCTGCTTAATATAGTACTCTGCCAGTAAAGCAATAATTAAATCAGGAGAAATAAAGTTTCCTTTTTCATCTAAAAACATTACCCGATCTCCATCACCATCAAAAATAAGTCCCATATCAGAACCTTTTTCCAATAATAATTCTTTCAGATCTTCTCTATTTTCTGCTTCTAAAGGATTCGCTTCGTGATTAGGAAAAGTTCCATCAAGTTCATTATATAAATAATGGGGCTGATCACCAAAGATTGCATCAGTTAAAATTGCAACCATTCCATTAGAAACATCAATTGAAAGGTCGAGTTTTGATAAATCTGGTAGATATGATTTCTGGAATTCTATATATTCAGCTTTTAAGTCATGTTCTAAAATATTACCTTTTTTATTTTTGCCAACTGGTTTAACTTCCTTAGTTTCTATCATTTCTTCTAATTCTTTTAAACCAGAATCATAACCTACAGGCAGTGCATTTTCTCTAGAAATTTTTAAGCCATTATATTCAGGTGGGTTGTGAGAAGCAGTTATCATCACTGATGCCTTATAACCATGTTTTGCAGTCCCATAATAAACCATTGGTGTTGTTGCATATCCAATTTTATAGACATCTGCTCCCCGGTCTGTAATACCAGCTGCCAGAGCTTCGAATACCTCTGGGGTTGATTCGCGATCGTCATAACCAACTAATACTTCATCAGCTGCCAGCAGTTCTGGTAGAAAATATCCAATTTTATAAACATCTTCTTTGTTAAAATCTTTATTATATACTCCTCGAATATCATATGCTTTAAATGCTTTCAAAATATCGCCTCCTAATTACCTTTATTTGAATTAAAACATAATTTTTCTGTAAAATCTATTTTTAATAACTCTTTCTATTATATATATTCTATGTTTATTAATTTTTTCCTTGTTTAAAATCAAAAAAGAGCCCAAAGCAGATTTTGCTTTAGACCCTTTTCCAGTTTATCATTTATTATTTTACAATTTTTCTTATGAAACTTTTGCTTCCTGCTGCAGCTCTTTATTTGCTAAACTATCTGTCTTTCTGGACCAATAAGTGGCAACTAATGGTCCCGAGATGTTATGCCAAACGCTAAAGATAGCTGCAGGTATTGCGGCTGCAGGACTAAAATGTGCAACAGCTAAAGAAACTGCCAAACCGGAGTTCTGCATACCAACCTCAATACTTAAAGCACGCTTTTTGGCTTCTTCCAAACTTAGCTTATCTCCTAAGAAGTAACCACTTATAATACCAAGTACATTATGTAAGATTACAATTAAAAATATTGCCGCTCCTGTTGTAGCAATTTTCCCGGAATTAGCCCCCACAACTCCACCAACAATTAAAACTATTGCTATTACTGAAACAGCTGGTAATGATTTAGTCACAGCCTTTAGTTTAGAGCCAAATAAACTGTTGATGATAAGCCCTAAAACTATTGGGATTAAAACAATCTTAACTATCGAAATAAACATCGCACCTGCTGAAACTGGAATCCACTTTCCGGCAAGCCAGACTGTTAATAAAGGAGTTACAACTGGTGCTAGAAATGTAGATAAAGTTGTAATTGAAACTGAAAGTGCAACATCCCCTTTTGCTAGATAGGTCATTACATTTGATGCTGTTCCACCAGGACATGTACCTACTAAAATTACTCCTACTGCTAATTCTGGCGGTAATTGAAAAACAACTGCTAAACCAAAGGCAATTAAAGGCATCAATGTGAATTGTGCCAATGAGCCTATGAAAATTTCTTTGGGATTTTTTAAAATATTTTTAAAATCTTCAACCTCTAAAGTCATCCCCATTCCAAACATGATAATTCCAAGTAACACGGTCACTTGGGGCAGAACCCACCCAAAAACAGATGACTGAAAAAAACCTATCACTGCTGCTATAATCGTCCAAACAATAAAATAATCCCCAATAAATTTAACTGCTTTTTCTAATGTTTTCATAATCTCCTCCCCTTCTCTCTCCTAAATTAATTTAGATGTTAGTCTAACATATTAAGAATTTAAATTCAATAATTTTTAAAAATTATTTTTTTCTCAAATTCAAAAGTAAAAATAGCTTAAGAATTTTGCAGGATTTGACTCTTTTAACAAGAATATTATTTTAATAAGTACTTTAAGGAGAAGGGAGTAGATTAAAATGACTAAAAAAATTATTACTATATTAATATTAATATTAATTCTATTTATTTTTAATATCAGCGCAGCCGCAGAATTAAAAGACCCCTGGATTTCAGAAAAAGAACAGGGGCAGCACGGAGGAACTCTGATTACAACTTTACTGGGTGATCCAAAAACATTTAATACAATTATTGCTAAAGAAACATCTTCTTCTACTATTACTGATGGCTATATTTTTGAAGGCTTAGTAACCCGTAATGGGGTCACTACTGAATATGAGCCTGAGCTGGCTAAAAGTTGGGATATCTCTGAAGATGGTAGAAAATATACTTTTTATTTAAGAGAAGGAGTTCAGTGGAGTGATGGAAAAGAATTTAAAGCCGATGATGTAATTTTTACCTTTGATGTAATTAAAGATGAGAATATTCCCACCAGCAGTCGTGATGTTTTGAAAGTTAATGGTGAATTTCCAGTATACAAAAAAATTGATAAATACACTGTTCAATTTACTTTACCAGAAAGTTTTGCTCCATTTTTAAATAATATGACGGCCCCAATCATTCCCAAACACAAACTTAATGAAGCCTGGGAAAAGGGCGAATTTAATAACAGCTGGGGAATTAATACTGATCCTGCCGAAATCGTTGGTACTGGACCATTTAAATTAGTAGATTACAAAAATGGAGAAAGAGTAGTAATGGAAAAAAACAATTACTACTGGCGTCAAGATCCAAACGGCAAAACACTACCCTATATTAATAGATGGATTAGAGTTATTGCTGAAAGCCAGGAGACCGAATCACTGCTGTTTGAAAAAGGTCAAACTCATTATTTGTCTGTCAGAGGAATTGATTACCGCAGAATAAAAGCAGAATCTGAAAACAATAATTTTTCTGTTGTAGATGCTGGACCAACTTTTAGCACTAATTTTTTAGTTTTTAATATGAATCCCCGTAATCCTAATTTGGAGGATGAGCCTTATAAATATGAGTGGTTTACAAATCTTAATTTTAGAAGGGCTATTGCCCATGCTTTTGATAAAGAAACTATGATTAATCAAGCTTTGGCAGGTCAGGGAACAAAACAGTGGAGCCCCATAAGTATTGCAAATAAAGTATATTTAAATGAAGGTGTAAAAAGATATCCATATAATCTCGAAAAAGCAAGAGAAGAACTAGAAAAAGGCGGCTTTAAATGGAATGAAAATGGTGAACTCCTGGACGCTAATAATAACAAAGTTGAATTTACCATGGTTACCAATGCTGGTAATAATGTGCGTGAGTCTTTAGTTAATATAATAGCCTCTGAATTAAGAGAATTAGGCATCAAAGTTAATTCAACCCCAATCGAATTTAACAAAATGGTTAATCAACTAAGCAGCGAGTGGAATTTTGACAGTATTTTGATTGGTCTAACAGGTGGAGTGGAACCACATCAGGGAACAAATGTCTGGATGTCTAATGGCCATCTTCACATGTGGAATCCAGTCCAGGAAGAACCAGCTACCGAATGGGAAAAACGGATTGATGAATTATTTGTCAAAGGAAGCCAGACTGTAGATCTTGAAAAAAGAAAAGAATACTATAATGAATTTCAGGAAATTGTTGCAGAAAAACTTCCTGTGATTTATACAGTAACTCCTAATTCTCTTTACGCTGTACGAGACAGCCTTAAAAATACTGAAGTTACTGCTTATGGTGGAGTGCTCTGGAATATTCATGAACTATATCTGGAGAATTAGACGATGAGAGATTATATAATTAGGCGCATTCTAGTTGTTATTCCACTTTTATTTGCAATCTCTCTTCTCTCTTTTTTCATCATGCAGCTTTCACCGGGTAGTTATTTAGATGATTTGAGAATGAACCCAGATATCTCCGAAGAATTAATTCGGAAAATGGAAGCAGATTTTGGTTTAGATCAAAATATTTTTATTCAGTACTTTTCCTGGCTCAAAGAAATTTTACAGGGTAACCTTGGCGAATCATTTACCTATCGAATTCCTGTAGCTCAAATTATTGGCAGTCGCTTGTTTAATACTCTGCTTTTATCTGCTGCTGCTATGCTGATCAGCTGGGGGATTGCTATTCCAATTGGTATTTATTCTGCAGTCCATCGTTACAGTTTTTTGGATAATATATTCAGTGTTTTTTCTTTTATCGGTCTTTCTATCCCTAATTTTTTCTTTGCGCTACTGCTTTTGTTTTCTATTGTCAGATTTGACATTCCCTTACCGATCAATGGTATGACCAGCATTATGTACGACTATATGAGTCCAATGGAAAAAGTAATTGATATTCTAAAACATCTGCTGGTACCTGCCGTAGTTTTAGGAACTGCTGGTACTGCATCCTTAATGAGACAGATGCGGGGACAAATGCTCGATGTAATTAATAAAGATTATATTAGAACAGCAAGGGCAAAAGGCCTAAAAGAAAAAAAGGTAATCTATAAACATGCTTTTCGCAATGCGATTAATCCAATGATAACAATCTTTGGTTTTCAGCTCAGCTCTCTTTTTAGTGGAGCCGCTTTAACAGAGATCGTAACAGGTTGGCCAGGTTTAGGTAGAATGATGCTGACTGCAGTCAGATCTAAAGATCTATATTTAGCGATGGCTGGAATGATGATGGGAAGTTTAATGCTGATTATTGGTAATTTAGCTGCAGATATTCTGCTGGCATTAAATGATTCCAGGATAAAATATCAATGATCTAAATTGACTTAAAATCAATTCTGATTTGTATTGATCTAAATTTAATAAATACTAAGATACCGGAGTGTTAATATGCAGCATAAATTAAAATTAGATGATCAAATAAAAGTTAATAGTACTAAAACTCTCTGGCAGAAAAATTTAGCGAGATTATTGAAAAATAAATTTGCCCTGATAGCTGCTGTGATTATCTTTCTACTTTATTTTTTAGCAATTTTTGCGCCTTTTTTTGCTCCCTACAGTTCAACAAAAAACTTCAAAAACAAGTTCTTCCATCCACCAACTAAAATTCATTTCACTGATGAAAATGGCTTAACTTCACCCTATATTTATGGAACTGAAGTTAAAGAAGGGTGGGCTGAGTATGAAATTAATAAAGAAAAGAAATATCCAATTAAATTTTTTCAACAAGGTGACAGCTATCAATTTTTAGGAGTTTTTGAAAGCAATATTCATTTATTTGGGGTGGAGGCTGATCAACCTATTTTTATTTTAGGCAGTGACAATTACGGCCGGGATTTATTTACCAGAATCTTATATGGTGGACGAGTTTCATTATTTATCGGTTTCATCGCTATTTTTATTACTACTTTTATTGGTTTAATCATGGGTGGAATCTCAGGTTATTACGGAGGCTTTATTGATTCAGTTATTATGAGAGCTGTAGAAGTGATAATGTCTATCCCAAGTTTTTATCTACTCTTAGCACTGGCTGCTGTACTACCACTTGACCTTTCTTCTGCTTTTAGATTCTTTTTAATCGTTTCTATTTTAGCTTTTCAGGGGTGGGCAGGTATGGCAAGGGTTATTAGAGGTATGGTCTTATCTGTTAAAAGTGAAGATTATATTGCAGCTGCTAAAGCATTAGGTGCTGATGATAAGAGAATCATTTTAAAACATATTCTTCCATCGACAGCAACTTACGTCATAATTAGGGCAACTGTAGCTATTCCAGGTTATATTATTATGGAAAGTGGGTTGAGCTTTATTGGCCTCGGAATCCAGGAACCTTCTGCCAGCTGGGGTAATATGCTAAGTGCAGCACAGAATATTACTAAAATCTCAGATTTCCCCTGGCTTTTATTACCCGGTTTATTCATTTTTATTACTGTTTTAAGCTATAATATCTTAGGTGATGGTCTCAGAGATGCACTTGATCCAAAATATTAATATTTAAACTAAAATCCCCTTCAGCTTCAGATCAAATTTAATCTGATCTAAGTTATATGAAGGGGATTTGTATTTGAAAGTTATTCTATTTTATTTTAATTTAGTTACTGCCTCTGCGGTACCTAATTGAGGGCTGGTTAAAAATTTATCCTGTATTTCTGCTGGCAGTACTTTTACTGCTCTAGCCATTGAAGCCTGGGCCAGCACAACAATATCAACTTCTGCTGCTAGTTCTTTTAATTTTTCAGCTAAAAGTTCATCATGTTCAGCTTCCCTGCCTTCTATCAATTTTTGATAAGCAGAATCAGCTAATGCAGTCTTAATTTCAACTTTTTTATTTCTAGCGGCAGCTTTTTTCTCGATAAGATCAATACTTGGTTTGAGAGTAGTCTCTAAAGTTGCTGCTACTCCAATTATCTCAGCCGTAGCCACTGCTTTTTCAGCCATAGCGGAATCAATTCTCATTACAGGAATTTCATAATTTTTATTTTCTCTGTCAAAAATATCTCCAATCGATGAACAGGCACTCATAATTAAATCTGCGCCCTGATCAGCAGCGACCTGAATATAATATTTTACTCTCTCTTCTACCAGAGAGATATCTGCCTGATTATTTATTAATTCAGGTAGAATTGAATCATCTACTATATTTATAATTTCTATTTCTGAATCTTTTTCTTTTAGCAATTCATTTAAAGAATCTACTGTCACTGGTGTTGTATGGATTAAAGCAATTTTTGCCACATTTATCAGCTCCCTTTATATTTCTGTGAGCAGTTCACTTACAGCCTGAGATTTATTAAATCCAACAATTAACTTTTCTGGTATAGTATCTAGTCCATTATCTGCTGCCATTACTGCAGCAATTACCATCGCTCTGGCGGAAGTATCTCCTCCAGCCATAATGTTAAGGGTCAGTGCTTCCAGAAGATTATCAGCATTCCACAAAACATCCAGCACAATCGGAAATCCCTGCTCGATCGAACAGCCCTGACCGCGCTCATCTGCACTGGCTACAATACTGTCTTTGCTTCCGATTTTTTCAAAGCTATCTGCAGTGAACTGATTTAAATCTTTATTATCTTCAATCACCTGTTTATAGTCTTTACCTGCCAGTACTTCCTGCATTACCTTAAAGACAAATTTAGCGGTTTGATCAACAACTTTTGCATTATGAGTTAAATGAATCAGGTCCAGAAAATCCTGTTCTGTAATATCCGCTTCTAAAAATAAAGGCAGACTGCGGGCAATACCTCCCAGCTCATGATTTTCTGCTCCGACAAGTGTATTTGAATCTCTGAATTTTTCTAGCGAATCCTGCATTGCATGATCCATATACATTTCATTATCTTCTATATACTGCACCCAATCATCTCTAAACTGCTTTAAGTCAAAGCCCTGATGATTAGAAATTGACTGCAGCAGAGCAAAGGCCTGTTCTCCATAGTGAGATAAATCTCCTGCTTTTTTTCCCTGATGGAATTTAGCCATTGGAGATCTGTATTCGTCAATTATACCGCTGTATTCTTCTTGTAATTTATCTGTGCTGTAAACCCAGTGGGAACCGAATGAGAGTGCGTCTGCGATAAAGACTGCTTTTATTAAATCTTTTCTTTTATTTAGCATGATTATCCCTCCAATTGAAATCTGATTATATACTAATTTTATTATAATCTTTCTGCCTGAAGGTTTAAATTAAATTAATTACAACTTAGAGAAATATTTTAGATTTCCCTGCCTTTAAGTAATAATTTTGTACCTGAAAATGCCACAGCAATCTCAATTACACCGTCATTTTCTTTTTCATTTAATTCTGCTCTATAATTTTTTTCTTCAATTTGTTTTAATCCAGAATCTGCTGCTTTTTCGAGACTTTCATCTTTAAATTCCAGAGCTTTTTTAAATTCGATAATAATAGCTTTATCTTTTTTTGCTTTAGGAATCAGCATAATGTCATAACGTCCATAACCGCTTTCTCTATTTGATTTTAAATAATATCTATTTTCCAAATTTAATAGCAGTCCTAAAATAAAAGAATGATATACCTGTTCTGCCTGATCTACAGCAGTGTCGAAAAAGCTAAAACTATTAAGAACAAATTCAGACAATAATGCTTCAAAAACATCAAAATCTGCAGTAATTAAGGCCTCTAATAATTGTTCAATCTTATCATTACTTAAATTTTCCTGGAACCAGTCACTAATTATTTCTTCATAAATATATTTTAATTCTTGATTAGGAATTTTTAAATCAGCATAAAGTTTGGCTTCTATTCTTTCAAAGTTCTCAGCCTTTAAATAACCACTAAATAATAAAAATGTCCAGACGGTGGAGCTTCTATTTTGAATTTCATTAAAAACTAAATTTTCTTCTATTTTGACTTTTATACTTTCAGCTATTAAAAGCTGTTCTAAATCTTTTTTTAAACCATTAGCAGATTTAAGTATTAAGTCCTTTACTAACTGATTATCAGAAGTATTAACCCAGTACGGATTTAACTCACCTTTTTGATAGATACAATTAATTATCGACCAGGGATTATAGATAATTTCTCCACCAAAATTGTAACCGTTATACCACTGCTTTATTTCTGCAAGTTTATATTCCAAATCAAAGTCTCTAAATATTTTTTCAACCTCTGCAGTCAGCAATCCAAAATATTGATTATATTTTTCATCTAACAATGAAGAAACTACTAGATTATTTAAACCCGAAAAAATACTTTCTCTAGCTATTCGTAAAACACCTGTTAGAATCCCTTTTTCAACATTATTGTTATCTTTTAGAGCTCTAATTAAAAAAGTGCGCATAAAAGAGATGATTTGCTGGTAATAATCATTTAAATAACCACTCTGAATTGGCTCATCATATTCATCTATTAAGATTATTGCTTTTTGCTTATGAAATCTGGCTAAATAGTCACTTAACTTTTCGAGACTGAATTTATAAGAACTAATGTCAGCACTTAAATCAATTATTTTTTTGAATTCATCTTTTTCATAATCCATTAACAACTCAGAATTAAATAAATAATAATGATTTTTATATTCTGATGCGATGATTCTCTTTAAATTTTCGGCAGCTTCCGTCCAGTTAACAGCACTTACTCCTTTGAAATCAATTTTAATCACCGGGTATTTGTTTTTTTCTTTTTGATATCTCTCTGCAGTCCTGCTAATTTTTAGATCAGCAAAGAGACTCTCCTTTTCATTAATATTGAAATAATAATAGAGCTGAGAAAGATTAAAGCTTTTACCAAAGCGTCGAGGCCTTGGTAATAAAAGTACAGCTGCATCTTCATCAATTATTTCTTTGATGAATAAACTTTTATCAATAAAGTAATAATTATTTTTCACAATCTGTTTGAAATCACTTAAACCTACAGGTAATTTTTTCATTGCTCAGCCCTCCTAATTCTCTATATTTAAGTATATCACAGGCTTGAGTAAAGAAAAAGATGCTATTTTTTCACGATTATAAGTAAAATTTTACCCATCACTTAGAGCTTCAAGCTTATCAATGATTTTTCCTTTTTCTTCTACAGCTGCCTCTTCTAATCTTGCATATAACTCTGCTTTTTTCATCTGAATAATTTCTTGATCCAGATCCTCACCACTTTTATATTCACCTTTTTTTAATTTTTGATACTGCTTATAGCTGCCAGGAAAAACTTCCAAGTTTCCTTTTTTAAGCTGCCAGATCTCCTGAGCAATTTCTTCAATAAAATATCTATTATGGCTGACAACCACGAAGGCCCCATTGTAGTTTTTTAAGGCTTTTTCAATAATCTCTCTTGATTCAATATCAAGGTGGTTTAAAGGTTCATCAAGTAAAAGAAGATTAAATTTCCCAAGTAAGAGCACAGCAAAGGCAGCTCTAACTCTCTCACCAATGCTGAGAGCTTTAATTTTTTTGAATACATCTTCTCCTTCAAAGAGCATTGAGCCCAGAAAGGTTCGAATGATTTCCGGATCTTTATCAGGATTTTTAAGTTTCATCTCTTCCAGTAATGAATTATCTGGATTTAAGTTTTCAATTTTTTGAGAAAAGTAACCTATTTTCAACTGAGAACTTTTCAGCAGTTCTCCTGAATCTTTTTTTATTTTGTCTAAAATAATTTTTATAAGTACAGATTTACCGCTGCCGTTTGCTCCCATCAGAGCGATTTTGCTGTCTTTTTCAATTTTAAAGTTAATATTTTCAAATAAGTTTAAGTCAAAAAACGACTTAGTTAGATCTTTTGCCTCAACAATTATTTGAGAAGCAATTTCTTTGCGCTCAAAATCAGGATTAATCTGGCGGTGTTCAAATGGTTTTTCCTTCTGCTCAAGTTTTTCAATCTGTGATTCCAGACTTTTAACTCTTTTAGCAAAGCGACCCTTGCGGCGGTCTGAACCTTTTGTAACATGCCAGGACGAATCTGTCCTTTTTCCTTTACCATCAGTTTTCTGCACAAACTGCTGCTGTTTTCTTTTCCTCTGCTTAAGCCGCTTTTTTTCGGCCTGATATTCTTCATATTCTCTGTACTGGCGCTGCAGCTCAATTTCTTTTTGTTTTTTGTACTCACTGTAATTACCGCTGTAGGTTTTTAGTTGCTGCTGATTGAGCTCCCAGACTTCTTTGACAGTCTGATCCAGAAAATGCCGGTCATGAGATATTATGATTACAGCGCCTTCAAAATCATTAATAAAGGAAACCAGCCAGTCTCTAGTTTCAAGGTCAAGATGATTTGTCGGTTCATCAAGAATCAAGAGATCAACTTTCTGTGCTGCCAGCAATCTAATCAGCTGCAGTTTTGTCTGCTCACCACCACTGCAGTTTACAATCCTTCGATCCAGAAAATCAACTTCAAAGCCAAACTTCTTCATCAACTTAAGGAATTCACCATAATTATATGTCTTCTCTGTCAGAAATTCTTCTACTGTCTTTTCTGATTGGTAATTATAATACTGCGGCAGATAACCAATGTTTGTTTTTAAATTAACTTCACCACTGAAGTCCGTGTCTCTGCCTAAGAGAATATTGATCATTGTTGTTTTGCCAGTTCCATTTCGTCCAATTACAGCAATCCTGTCACCCGAGTAGATGCTAAAATTTATATCAGCAAATAATTTGCGGGCTCCGAACCACTTTTCTAAATTTTTAGTTTCTAATAATAACAAAAAATCCCTCCTTATCTAAATACCCAAACCGGTCAGGCATTAAAACATAAGAAGAGATTATAATTCTCCATGATTATATGTTAAATTATGGAAATATATAGCTATAATACTCTAACCAGTTTGTTCAATCAATTTTTTAATTACTGAATGGTTAAAGTATTGATACGCATTATTTTAAATTTTTCACCTCTGATTTATTTTCTTTAATATTATCATGAATTCTAATTTTAAACAAGGGAGATTTTTCAAAATTCAAACTTATTTAAGCGAGAACTTTTTGATCCTTTTCAGCTTTTGTTTCATTCCACCAATTTTTCTTGATTTTGATCTGACGAAAAACTGGTTCATCAGAAAGATCTTCACCACAGTGAGGACAGGTCCATTCTTCTTTACTAGCGCTAATACTCCTGCTTTGACATTCTGGACATAATTTAATATAAGCCATTTTTATCAGCTCCTCTGATTTGTTTTAATATTTTATATCTTAATTAAATGATAGCAGGGCTATATTAAATTAATATTTGTTTGAGATTAGAGGTTGGTTAGAATAATTTGATTTCAGTTCCTAACTAAAGGAACTGAAATCAAAGTTCCAGTGACTAATCCATCGAAATAAGGATTGTTTCAATTCTCAGTCCCCAACAAAGGGGACTGCAATATTACTTCATACTATCATTATATTCTTTCTATATAGTTTCAATTCTCAGTCCCCAACAAAGGGGACTGCAATATGGTAGCATCTGCGGTGCTCGGACGGTCAACTCGTTTCAATTCTCAGTCCCCAACAAAGGGGACTGCAATAGCCAGGCGGCATTGAACCTTTTGGCAACATAACAGTTTCAATTCTCAGTCCCCAACAAAGGGGACTGCAATCAGTACCAAAACTGACAAGAAAGCATAAATGGAATGTTTCAATTCTCAGTCCCCAACAAAGGGGACTGCAATTTGGAGAAAGTGGGCGGCCACCAGACGAAAAGGTGTTGTTTCAATTCTCAGTCCCCAACAAAGGGGACTGCAATGAGTGATGTGATTATGGCTATATATACTAGCGTTGTTTCAATTCTCAGTCCCCAACAAAGGGGACTGCAATTTTAGAGATTGAAGGTTATACTAACTATAATTTAGTTTCAATTCTCAGTCCCCAACAAAGGGGACTGCAATCGAGTTAAAGCATTATGGCCGTTACTGCCAGATAGTTTCAATTCTCAGTCCCCAACAAAGGGGACTGCAATTTCAACATTTATTTTATTTAACTGATCTAAAGCGGTTTCAATTCTCAGTCCCCAACAAAGGGGACTGCAATCAAGTTAAGAAAAAACAATCTAACTATAATATATCAGTTTCAATTCTCAGTCCCCAACAAAGGGGACTGCAATTTTGGCGGACCGAGTATAGGGTTTATCATGAAAAGTTTCAATTCTCAGTCCCCAACAAAGGGGACTGCAATCCAGAATTATTGGAGGCTGCAGAGTCAATAAAGAGTTTCAATTCTCAGTCCCCAACAAAGGGGACTGCAATGTAGCATTATTGCATAATGAATTGGATAAAGCTTGGTTTCAATTCTCAGTCCCCAACAAAGGGGACTGCAATGAATTATTAATGAGTAAGTGGACATGGGTAAGAGATGTTTCAATTCTCAGTCCCCAACAAAGGGGACTGCAATTAGAGGAATTAACCGAGTATTGCTTTAATGATACAGTTTCAATTCTCAGTCCCCAACAAAGGGGACTGCAATAATGACCCTTGAAGAATTAAGAGCGCGTTTAGCAGTTTCAATTCTCAGTCCCCAACAAAGGGGACTGCAATGACCAGACTTTCAGGACAGAGTCAGGTAAAGGAATGTTTCAATTCTCAGTCCCCAACAAAGGGGACTGCAATGCTTGAAGCAAAGCAGCAGGAGCTCCAGGATAAAGTTTCAATTCTCAGTCCCCAACAAAGGGGACTGCAATTAGGCCAATTATAGATTCAACAATAACAAAAATAGTTTCAATTCTCAGTCCCCAACAAAGGGGACTGCAATAATTGTAGGTAGTAAGATAAGAAGAAGTAGATCAGTTTCAATTCTCAGTCCCCAACAAAGGGGACTGCAATGCTGCAGCAGCTATCAAAGGCGGTAGATATGATAGTTTCAATTCTCAGTCCCCAACAAAGGGGACTGCAATTTTTGCTAAAATGTTAAATGGAAACTTAGAAGGCAGTTTCAATTCTCAGTCCCCAACAAAGGGGACTGCAATTAGAAAGCGATATCGATTTAAATAGCAGTTATACAGTTTCAATTCTCAGTCCCCAACAAAGGGGACTGCAATGGCGGTAATTTAATCATGACTGACGAGATTATGAGTTTCAATTCTCAGTCCCCAACAAAGGGGACTGCAATTTTTCATGCTCCTGGATCTGTTCGTAAGTTTTAATGTTTCAATTCTCAGTCCCCAACAAAGGGGACTGCAATTTAATATTTTTTTTCCTTCTTCTCCAGGAATAGTGTTTCAATTCTCAGTCCCCAACAAAGGGGACTGCAATGGAAAATGAAACTTTTTGAGGAGGTTTAAGGATGGTTTCAATTCTCAGTCCCCAACAAAGGGGACTGCAATATGAAAGAAGAAGTTGTAACTGAATGTCTGGATGGTTTCAATTCTCAGTCCCCAACAAAGGGGACTGCAATAAATAACTCTTTTCTCTTATTTCCTTTTTGCTTTGTTTCAATTCTCAGTCCCCAACAAAGGGGACTGCAATTTTTTTTGCTTTGCCCCTTGACAGTTAAACTTCCTGTTTCAATTCTCAGTCCCCAACAAAGGGGACTGCAATTTCTGCCACTACCGCTGGCGGTATTGATTGGTCAGTTTCAATTCTCAGTCCCCAACAAAGGGGACTGCAATTAGCTATTCGTGTAATTAAGTCAATTTCAGCTTGTGTTTCAATTCTCAGTCCCCAACAAAGGGGACTGCAATACCAATGAATATGACAGAATTAAAAGCAAAATTGATGTTTCAATTCTCAGTCCCCAACAAAGGGGACTGCAATAACACTGCTACTGAGAATTGGCTCTCCTCACATACAAGTTTCAATTCTCAGTCCCCAACAAAGGGGACTGCAATTAAACTTCATCAGTTGAAACCTGCAGAAATTTAAGTTTCAATTCTCAGTCCCCAACAAAGGGGACTGCAATCACTGCCGTTGGTTCTCTCGTACCGTTTAGGTAAGTTTCAATTCTCAGTCCCCAACAAAGGGGACTGCAATAACTAGAGGTGCAAACACACAGACAGGCTAAAATGTTTCAATTCTCAGTCCCCAACAAAGGGGACTGCAATAAGAGCTCAAGGGTTGATAACTGATAAAGAATTTGTTTCAATTCTCAGTCCCCAACAAAGGGGACTGCAATGCCTAATTTTGTAATTAAGTTTTTTGATGCAATGGTTTCAATTCTCAGTCCCCAACAAAGGGGACTGCAATACTAATGAACTTTTTAAATTAGGTGTTATAGGTAAGTTTCAATTCTCAGTCCCCAACAAAGGGGACTGCAATTGGAAAAATTAGCTGAGGATGAAAGAGGGTGATTGTTTCAATTCTCAGTCCCCAACAAAGGGGACTGCAATGTAAAATGAAGTTTTTAGATCAACCAAAAATTTGGTTTCAATTCTCAGTCCCCAACAAAGGGGACTGCAATAGATTAGTTGGCATTGATGGTCAATTGCAAATTAGTTTCAATTCTCAGTCCCCAACAAAGGGGACTGCAATTTGTTGACTTGAGATTGGCACATTATAGTGAGGTGTTTCAATTCTCAGTCCCCAACAAAGGGGACTGCAATTGTAAATGATAATGTGGGTACCAGTTTAAATGCTGTTTCAATTCTCAGTCCCCAACAAAGGGGACTGCAATATAATACAACAGCTTTTTATGCTCATACTGATCTGTTTCAATTCTCAGTCCCCAACAAAGGGGACTGCAATTGAAAGTCAAAGTTTATATTATGTGCTATTAGCTGTTTCAATTCTCAGTCCCCAACAAAGGGGACTGCAATTTAGCAGATCTAATTGAGAGTGGAGACATCTTATTAGTTTCAATTCTCAGTCCCCAACAAAGGGGACTGCAATTTGAGGAGGAAGATGTTGTAATAGACGGTATGCACGTTTCAATTCTCAGTCCCCAACAAAGGGGACTGCAATGTTGTCCTAGATGATAGTATTGAAGCTTATGATGAGTTTCAATTCTCAGTCCCCAACAAAGGGGACTGCAATCAGGGCTTGGGACTATTAAGAAAACCGATAACTTAGTTTCAATTCTCAGTCCCCAACAAAGGGGACTGCAATCATACTAACTCAGTTTCCTAAACCTACTAGGATAGTTTCAATTCTCAGTCCCCAACAAAGGGGACTGCAATGCCTAGAGATAAAGATTACATATATAAGTACTTAGTTTCAATTCTCAGTCCCCAACAAAGGGGACTGCAATATATGATGAAGAATATTTTAATTGTATAGTAAGTGTTTCAATTCTCAGTCCCCAACAAAGGGGACTGCAATTTATTAAAGGTTCTATATTATCAAACATATATTTTGTTTCAATTCTCAGTCCCCAACAAAGGGGACTGCAATAATTTCTTTCAGGCTGTCGCTTGTAATATCGCTTGTTTCAATTCTCAGTCCCCAACAAAGGGGACTGCAATAGCAGGCTAAATTAGCCCTGTTAAATCAAGATTCATAAAGCTTATTTTGCGAATGTCTATTATCACCTCCACAAAAAATAAAATCATTTTACTTCATCTCCTTCAAACGCCTTTTAGATTAGTATTTATAATCATTTGCGAAAGAAGCAGGAATTTAACAAACACTCCCCCTTCGCAAATTAAATTAACAATGTGTCATTATCATAGTCTACAGACTTAAAGTTCCCATGTTCTTCTACATAATTATCTTTTGGAGCAATTATTTTATAGATCCGTATATTATCTTTTTTCTTGTTCATTAACTCCAATACTTCATTTCTCATCATTAAAAACTTTTTGTCATCTAATTGAAACTCAAAAACTGATTTCTGAACCCTTTGTCCATAATTTTCACAGATTTCAGCAACCTTTCTCAATCTTCTTCTACCTTTAGCATTTTCAGTTGAAATATCGTATGCCAGAACATACATCAATTTTATCACACCTTTACTGATAAATAAATGGTGGGTATTCTTCAACATCTCCTCTTAATTTTCTCGCCAATAGTCTTGCCTGTATAAAAGGAATTAAACCATAAGGAATTACTCTATCCAAAAGTGGATGTTTAATTTCATTTTGTTTCTTCTCCTGATACTGTTGTATCAATTTTTTTCGAAAATCTTCTTTCATTTCTACTGCTCCACCAGCTTTAAACTCAAAATCGTCTTTATTTACTTGTTTTCTATTAATCATTGTTAATACTAATCTTTCTACCATTATTGGCCGTAATTCCTCCATCAGATCTAAAGCTAATGCTGGTTTACCAGGTCTTATCTCATGTAAAAACCCAATCTGAGGATCTAAACCAACTGCTTCTAAAGCAGTCCGACAATCGTGGTTTAAGATAACATAAAGATAAGAAAGCATTGCATTAATAACATCTCGTGGAGGTCTTTTAGTTCTTTTTTTAAATTTAAATATATTATTTTCATTTATGATCATATGATCGAATACAGAAAAATAATTCTTTGCGGCGATACCTTCAAATCCTCTCACCTGATCAACACTATCACTGTCATCAATTATGTTCAATATTTTATCTAACTTTGCAGCATTTTTGCGAAGTGATTTTTCTAATTCTTCATCATCAACATCTCTTGCACTTCTTAATAGCATGGATCTCTGATTATAAATTTTACCTTTAATGAAACTCTGACTTAATTTGCATTTCTCATCTTCATTTTTATATTTATCAAATTGTTCAACTCTTAATAAAACATTACCTTTTACAGGCCCAGACCAATTACCGATGTAACGTCCTGATCTGGTAACTCTAGTTACTGCAACTCCATTCTTTATACACCAATCAAGAGCATAATGACTTATTTTAGACCTTCCAAACAGAATAATACTTCCTAAATGATGTCCTGGAATTCTTATTTTTTCTTTTTTTTCAACTTCAACTATTATTACATCATGCTTTTTTCTTAAATAAGACTCAGGATTAGTAATATATAATGTATTTTTAATGTGATGAGCCATTATTTTAACTCCTTAAGATAATTTTCTATTCTTCCTGCTAAATCAGGTAAACAGTAATCTTTTAGCGAACAATTATTACATCTTTGATCATTTACCGGTTGTGGTGTATTTTTGCTGATTAATAATTCTCTAACAGAAGAAATAGTATCCGTTAATTTTTTTCTTAACTTTTCATCTAAAACAACTTCTCTTCGTTTTCTTGATTTATCATAATAAATATATCCAGATGTGATTTCTTTAGAAAACATTTCTTCAAGACAGATAGCCTGGGCAGCTAACTGAATATCATCAGCTAATTTTTTCTTTTTCTTACCGCTTTTAAATTCAACAGGAATTATTCTATCTCCCTCAAATTCAACAGTATCTGCAACCCCATATAAGCCATATTTTTCTGACCAAAGTGGTAAGCTATTTTCCACCTTTTTGTCTTTATTATAATAATTTTTTTCATTATCAACTCTTTTATGAACTATATTGCCCTGAATTGTAAATACATTTTCCTCATAAATTTCTTCAATATGAATCAATGCAAACTGCCTGGGGCAATATATATAATGCTGTAAAGCTGATATGGGGATTGAAGATATTTTTTGCCATTCAAAATATTGATTATCCATTTTTACTAATCCAATATTTTAGAAAGTGTAATTTTATCAGGTAGATCATTTTCTATAGATACTTGATAATCACTAAATGCTCTTGGGGTTTCAACATTATCTTTTTTAGAAACATCTATTAAATCAAATAATTTATTTGCAGGAGCATTTCCAGTTTTATCTTCATGTGTAAAGACATATAAGCCTCTACATGCCATCATCCCTCTGCTTGCAGAACGATCTAAATCCCACATTTTGACTAATGATTCCCAGAATATTTCTAAATCTTGTTCTTTTACACCAGTATTATCTGCAAAATATGGATTATAAAAACCATGGGCTACATATAAACCATATGGAATCATAGTTTTTCTACCCATTTCAGTTATTTTATTTGAACTTTCACCTTCATCATCAGAACTTTGTTTACGAGCATCTTCAGGTTTAGTTACTGCAACTCTTGTAATTGATAAATCCATCGGAACAATTGGATCAACAGATCTTGCAAAAGTTAATTGAAAAGGCCCCTGAACCTGGCCGCAATTAAATTTACTGGTACTCATTACTGCTCCAAATGTTCTCACATCATAGAAATTTTTACACATCCAATCTCGTGCATTATCAATTGAATCACGATCATTAGCCTTTTCATCTAATTCTAAATCCTGATAAGCCATCTCCTGTTGATTATATAAAACACCTTCATTTTCAACATAAATATTCTCATCTTGAGTTAAAGCAACCCAGTTTCTTACTTTTCTTTTTAAACTTACATCTGAAACTAAACCCTGCATTGTTTCTGGATCTACCCGAGGTAAATTACCTGCATCAGGATCACCATTTGGATTTCCATCTTTTACATCAAATATAAGAATAAAATCATGTCTTTTTTCTGGATTATTATAAATCATTTAATTTTCCTCCTTTTTATCTTTTTCTGGACGATATGCTTTCTGCTGATAATATCCAAGTGCAAATAACCCCTGTTCTTTAAGTGACAATGTTGCCGGAAAATCATTAAGTTCTACCATAATATCTTCCAATTCAGACTGCAGCCAGTAATACATCCCTGTAGTACTATCTTCTTTCCTTAATTTTGCTAAATGATGCTGGGCTTTTCTAATCAAATTACCAAAAACTGAGGCTGGAGCTGATGAAGCAGTTCCATAATATCGATCGACAATTGTGGATTTAATTCCAGGTAACGCTTTTTTCTGAATGATTTCTATAACACTAAATAAACGACCACATAAATACGCAGGACTATTTTCTTTTTTATTTAATTTATTTTTCACCTTTATACCCCCTTCAGGATGAGAATTAAAATACATTTTTAACAAAGAAGCTCTTGGTCTAGTTACGCGAAATTCAACATCTGCCTTTATTCTTTTAACTGTATTAAAAAGAACTGCCGCTGCCAATGGACTTCCTTTAATTGCATATGCAGCTAAAGATTCTGCCACAATTGGTTTAATATCATCGAATTTAAAAGCTGTCTGACTAACTAAACTGTTTATTCCATAATATCTGTCTGATTTATTATCATCCAACTTCATTTCTCTAAAATAATTATTAATATTCTCTTCAACATTTTCAATAGTTGTACTTATCCAGTCTCTCACTACAGTCCGACTGTTATTTGCACTTAAAGCCAGACAGTAAAATTCTTCATCATCAATATAAGCCTTTTTTCCACTTTTAAATGATTTCAAAAAATTTCTAAGTTCATTTTCTTCCGGGTTTTCTAAGAGTTCAAAGCCATTAAACTCTAAATTATTTTTAGTCCAAAAAATATATAATATATCTCCTATTTTTAATCGATGTTTTTCTTTTTCTATTAAATAATTTGCTGCTCTACCATATTGAGTAGCACAGTCGAAACAAATTGAAGCAATATAAGAACCTGATAAGCCATATGACTCAAAAGATTTGTGATTAGCTGAAATCAAAGAACTTCCACCACTTTGCCCTCCAACTCTAAGTAATTTGAATTGTTCAGGATCACGATCTGCTATTACTTTTTCTTGGCCACAAATCAAACATTCGGAAATAAAATCAGATCTTTTTTCATTTGCTACTTTATTTTGCCTTTTCTGCCAAAATTCTTGAATTGAACCAATTTTCAAAGGATCTTTTCCATTGACTCTAAACGCTAACCAGTTATTATTTTTCAAATCATTTTCTATATGATCTTCAACTTGGGTATTTTCTAGAAATTTAAGTATCGAATAAATTGTTTGTTCACTAGTAGCTTGATAACTTTCTAAAATAAGTTTATAAAATTCATTCTTTGTCTTTTTTTGTCTCGAACTTAAACTTTCCTCTTCAATATTACCGAAGACATATGAGGCTTTATCTACTAATAAATGTGGCTTCACTTGACTTGTTCGCCCAATTAAATGATCAGCGTAAATAAATATTTTCCCTTCATCACTAACATCAGTAAACCCTAATAATTCTCCTTCTTCATTAATTTCAATTAAATAATCAATAGATCTTTTTTTGAAATGAGGAGGAGGAAAATCTTCAACAGTTTCTGCAAACTCACACAATTTTTCTAATATCATTATTAATTCCTCCAGACTTCTTTATACTTTTCTACAGGAACATTCAACACGCCATTATCAATTTCTGCATTAAAAAACACAGGTTTTGCTCTCTCTTCATCGATATTATAATTTAAGTCAAATAGCATTCTTCCCAATTGATCAGTATAATCAATAGCTGTTTCAGAACCATCTACTGGACCAAAAAAAGCTGCAAATTCTCTATTACCTAAAAAAGGTCTTTTATAACAGCTCCCATTATTTACTCTTCTTCTAAACTGATCTCGATATTTGGCAGGATGTTCATTTTTAGCATGCTCTTTTAGTCTGACATTTGCCTCAATTATATAACTCACATCCCTTAAAGCAAGTGTATTCCTTTGGGTTCTATCTTTATCAGCATAATAGCGGTTATGACCATTATTTTTCATCCACTGCTTTACACTTCCAGGTGATATTTTACTTTTCACCTCATTTCTCCGGATAGAAATATGTCTGATTGGATTTAAAACATGTATTTTTTGAATCACCCAATTAAATTCAGGCTTCCAAAAAATTGAAGATAATATTCCTCGAGCAGCGGATGGAGTCATTACTTGATAACTGACTCTTTCAACTTTCATATCTGGTCTGGTAAAACAGGCAAATTCTCCCCAGACTTTGACTTTTACAGGCTCAAATTTAAAATCTTCCAAAGCTTTTCACCTCCCTTTTAAAATTATTGTACTCAAACTTCGCACATAAATAACCCTTTTGCACCTTGAAATTTCAATATTTAGCAGAATTAAAGTAATATCATTTTACTGTTTTAGGCAGATATCGGCAGATTTTCTACTAAGTTTTCTGGTACTGCCATAATGAATGCTTCTAAAAGCTGATCCAGCTGTTTTGAAGTTAATGATAATTTATCTTTAATTGTAGCAATAAAAACTTCCATCAGCATATGTATAGCCTGAATCCAGGTGATATCTGCCATTTCATCAACCAGAAGATAAAACATCTGCCCAAGTGTTCTGTCATCTGCATATTTTCTGTTTTCTACTGATAGTAACATGTATCTGGTAAAGACAATAGCTGCATGAGCTGTCATAGCATCATATGATAGTGATCTACATTCTTTACTCAGTTTTAGATATGATTTGCAAACCTTAAAGAATACTTCTATCTCCCAGCGTTTGCCGTAGATTCTGATAACTTCTTCTTCAGTTAACTTCATGTCAGTAGTTATTAGAGCAAGATATTCACTTCGTTTGTTTCGGTTGCGAACATAGACAATACGGGCAGGGATGGATTGTTCATCCTTAACTATAGTTACTTCCACTGATAACAGATAACGAGATCTACCACGACGTTTTCTGTTTTCTCTAAAGATCTTTGTCAAAGGCTGCATCTTACCATTGTAAAGATAATGAACTTTTGATGTTTTTTTAGCCATTGCTACTACATCATAGCCAATGTTTTTGACAGCAATCAGGGAAGATGGTGAACAAAACCAGGTATCAAAAAGCACATGAGATGCCGGAATAGCTGCTTTTTTAGCAGCTTCAAGCAGTTCAAGCATAACTTTAGTAGCTTTGGTCTGAGCAAGTTTTCTTCTAGCATATCCAACAGTCCGTTTGTCAACTTCAGCTGCTTCATTAATTCTATTTTTAGAATTCTTTGTCGAAAGCAGACAGCCATTGACTGGCAAAAAGGTGTTTCCATCTGACCAGCCGAGAGTAAGCAGTCTAAATCCAAATTTGTACTGTTTTTTTGCATGATCATATATTTTAGAGAGTAACTCAACTTTTTTGGATCTTGAACGCTCAAAGGTTGTATCATCAATAATTAGGACGTTTACACGATCATTATCTGTTAAATGTTCAATACTGTCATCAATGATTCTACCAGCTAAAAGAGTTGTGAACTGTATCCAGTTGATGTTGATAGATTTCATAAAGCGATAAACAGTATCTTTGGCAAAGTCTTTTTCGTTTTTTCCTGTTAAAATATCCATGTACATGGAACGATTATCAAAAATTAGAGAAAACAGATAGAAAAAGATTGAAATCACTGGTATTCCTTTAGCTTTATAGGCGTTTGCAGCCTTTAGTACAGAAGCAACTCGATATTTTTTAAAAAAAGTTGAAACAGTAGAAAAAATTCTCTTATCATTTTGGTAAATTTGTGGTATAATTTTCATAGCATGAACCTCCGTTATGGTTTTTTGTTTGTTGCTATTCAATTATACCAAAAACGGGGGTTTCATGCTATTTTTTTGCTAAAAAATATTGAAATTTCAAGGTGCAAAAGCACTTTTACAAGTGCGAAGTTTGAGTTATTGTAGATAATCATTAAAATCATAGCCATCTAACATTATTCCTTCTTTTTCATCATACTTTCCAGTCCAGACATAAACATCTTCCAATAATTCGTAAAGCATACCATCCTTTAATAAATCATTTACTTTATATTTTCTCACTAGCATTGCATAAAAATATTTAAGCATTGTCAAATTTAAGTTATTGAGAACATATACTATCTACAGAATATTCAGTCACTACCTTATCCTTTTTTAAGAAAAAGAGATAATGGAGTAT
>Ga0208551_10037_pt1 | contig 26076 bp, 15 predicted proteins | sample Wag4S2015_5_14_FD_187360 | JGI IMG/M metagenome (GOLD analysis project Ga0208551, IMG submission 187360) | Deep subsurface shale carbon reservoir microbial communities from Ohio, USA - Utica-2 Time Series 2015_5_14 (SPAdes) (version 2) ... | reverse complement strand
TAATACTCCATTATCTCTTTTTCTTAAAAAAGGATAAGGTAGTGACTGAATATTCTGTAGATAGTATATGTTCTCAATAACTTAAATTTGACAATGCTTAAATATTTTTATGCAATGCTAGTGATATTCTTTTCTAAAATATTGAAGATTTCCAACTTTATAATCCTTGCTTTTATCATTAATGACATTTGCAACATTAGCAATATCCATTATTATACACCTCTTAATCAAATAATTTAAAATCCAAATTTTTATTTTCAATATCATCTAAAATCCTTTCAATATTCAATCCCTGAGCTATTATTTCAACTTTGATATCTCTAGCTAAATTATTAAGTGAAAATGTTTTAGATTCAATTTTAGAACCTGGATAAAATAAGTAAACTTGATTAATCTTTCCTTTGTTGGCTAATGCATAAGCTGTTAACTGATATAAATCAGAAACTGACACTTTTTTCTGCTCATAATTTTTATATTTGGCATCAGCTATTCTTACTAACTTTCCCTCTTCAAAAAACTGATAATCAGGAATTAAATTATATGATAATTTATCAGATCTAAATTTATTTTTTAAACTCTTTTGAGCTTCAACCTTAACGCCTGGAGATAATTTACTCTTAAAATATTTTTTTAAAAATCTTTCAAATAAAAGATTCATATCCAATAAAAAACCTGGAAAGTCATTATCTTGCTCCCCTAATAAATTAAAATCCTCTTTTCTTAAAAGCAACTCAACTAATCTAAAAAGATTCTTATAATTATTATTTAAACGATCACTATTATTTAAACCTTTAGTTAATAATTGATAAGATAATGGCCTTAAACTGACTTCAATTTTAATTTTAGAAAATAGAATATTTAACTTTTTCTTTAACTTTCTATTATTTGTATTTGCTAATAATAATCTTAAAGCAGCCAAAATGATTTGATTTTCCTCTATATCAACAGTTAATTCCTGATATCTACAAGGTAGTGTTACAGAAGAGGAAGAATTCTTAGCTAGTTTATTAAAATTTATTTTACCTCTACAGGAGGCTATATCTTCTTCTTTTTCCTGATATCTTTTTCTTAAACCTTGATAAAATATATTTTCTGTTTCTTTTAGAAAAATTAAAGAAATAATATCTGAAATATTTGCTTTATCAGTTGCTAATTCATTAAGCTCATTTAATATTTCAATGCTTTCTAAATCATAAGCAAAGGCAATCATTTTAGCTAGATTAAAATTTGTTATTTTAGGAGAAATTATGATTTGAAAGTTATTTAATTTAACTACTCCTACATAAGAATTACTTTCTATCTCTATACCATTACTCAACTGTCTAATTTTTAATTTGTTTTCTATTTCATTAATTAATTTAAAATCAGAGTTAACAAGCTGTCTGAGATTATATTTTTCCCTCAATTCTTCTGCACTTAATTTGGACCACTCCGATATATATACTGTTTTTAGATCATTCATTTGTTTTTTCCTCAGCTAATATGCTTTTTAAACTATCTAAGATGAGTTCTTTACCTGCTGAAGAAAATATTTCTTCATTAAATCTACCCTGTTCTAAATTAAATAATTTAGGACCCAATATTTCTTCTAAAGTACTAAAGTCATCAAAACAGTATTCCTGCAGCAGTGGAAGTATTTCATCTTTTATCCTACTAATTAACTGCTCTTCTGTTTTAATTGCTTTTTCATTTTTCATTAAATATGAATGTCCAATCTGTAAATTTTTGTCTATTTTTTCTATTATCCTATTATTTAAATGATTTAAAAGTTCTGATAAATTAATTCCTGCTATAGTTTGATTTTCTAATAATTCAGGCTTAGGTAGTAATTCTCTAAAACCAAATCTTCTTCTAAGTGCAATATCTAATAAGGCAATACTTTTATCTGCTGTATTCATTGTTGCTATGATGTTAACATTCTCTGGAACAGTAAAGTTTTCTTGAGAAGCTGGCAAAGTAAGTGAAATATAATCTTCTTCATTGTTTTTGCTCCATCTTTTATCTGCTTCTAAAAGAGTAATTAACTCCCCAAAAATTCTAGGAATATCTCCTCTATTAATTTCATCAATAATCAAAACATAAGTTTGTTCTGGATTTTCTCTAGCATCATTACAGATTTTTTTAAAGATACCATCCTGTAGTTCAAAAATAGCTTTTCCTGTTTTTGATAAGGCCGGTCTATACCCTTCCATGAATTCTTCGTAACCATAAGCTGGATGAAAAGTACAGAAACGAAGATATTTTTGAGAATTACCATTATTTTTAGCTGCTCCAAGTTGTAATTTATCTTTTTCTAAAGCAGTTAATTGCGAATAATCCTTTTCAAAATTATCCTGAGAAATTATGGCTCTAGCTAATTTTTTAGCATAATATGTTTTTCCTGTTCCAGGAGGTCCATATAATATTATCTGCTTTTTATTTCTTAAAGTTTTAACAAGTTCATCTAAAAATGGATCTTCTTCCACTTGCTCATCTGTAGTATACTCCTCATCATTCTCCTCTTTTACCTTATTTTTTCCTCTCCATCGCTCTTGGAATTGCGGTGCATAAAAATTTAATTTTTCATCTACTAATTCTTTTTCTTCTAGATAATTTCTAATAGCTAATAGCTTTTGGTCCAAATTAGCTTCGGAATCAATTTGATCTTTAATTTTATCTTCATAATATTTAACAGCCTTCTTTTTATCACTTAGACTGATCATTCTTTCATATTTTTCTGGATAGCCTAAATGTAAAATGGCGTTTAACATACCGTAAGATCTATCATTAGGATTAATATCATCAATTATCTTATATAACTCTTCTCTTACTGCTAAATGATCATCTAAAAATTCTGTTCTGTCTTCTTTTTCCTTGACTTTAATTGCAAAAAGAAAAATTACCCAGAGCTGTTTATATTTCTGATGATATTGAATAGCTGTTCTTGTAAAACCCTGGTTTAAAACATCCCACATATCCTCTTTAAAATCAGGTAATTCTAAATTCCTCTGCTCACATACCTTATTTATATATTCATATTTCTTTTCTGGTTTCATATAAGTTGAAGGCAACGTATAGACAAAAAATGCATCTGCCAAAATACGCCAGCAGTCATCATTCAAATCAGAAAATTGGTTAAAAAGTTTATCCCAAAATTCACCACCCATAATTGGATTATCTATAAAATTAACCTTTATTTTCTTCAAGTTTTCTAAAGTCCAGACATTTTTTTCAGGCCAGATTAAACTTTGATCATTTAAAAGACATCTATCCATAAAATCTGAAAAAACTTCGTAACTTTGAGGACAGTTAGAATAACGGGCCATAATTTATACTCCTTTCAAAAATTATTTAAAATCCTTCTGGTACTAAACCAAGCTTATTGATAGATTCATTTACCCTGGCTAATCTTTCATGATTATCTAAAACCTCAGTATAATTCCAGAACTTTAATTTGTTTTCTAAAGTTGATATATCAGCAACATTCTTTTTGATTTTTTCTAATTGTTTAGGATCAGAAACTGCTATAACTCCTTGAACTGCAGGATTATTTAAGGATTTAAGTAAATTCATTGATAAACTATCAATAGAACCTTTAGTCTGGACTTCAAAAACATATATAATACGGCCCATATTACCAACAGTAGATTCCCAAACTGTATCTACAACAGAACTAGGAGCCACCCTGGTTTCAGTATAAGTTTTAAATCCTAACCATTCACCAATTTCAGCTAATTTTTCTTTGATCTCATCATGAACAAAGCCTCGCTTGTCCTCCTCTGTTATTTTAGCTAATTCTTCATCATCTTCTGGAGTATCTGTTTCAACAGCAGTTTTTATCTGCAATTCGTCCCAAATGAAATAATTGACAGTTAATAAATTAACATCTTTAAGTTCACTTCCTCTTTCTAAAAATTCAGCAATTTTTTGTTCTATTTGACAAATTTCTTTATATTTTTTACCATCAAGTTGATAATTGTATTTTGGAAGATCATCTAGCCCTAAGTAGTTTAAACCTGTCAAAGTTTTGCTGTTCCAAATTATATATTTATCAGGATGAAAATGACATAAAAGTTCACTCATAATAGCTGGACCAAAACCTTTCATATCTTTTCTGAATTTATCCCATCGTTTTTCTATATCTCTTTCACTCCACAAAAACTCTGCCATTCTTGATTTCAATTTATCAATTCCATTACCATCAATTATTTTATCTACAGCATATTTTTTATTACCCCAGATTACCATGGCCCAGAGTTTAGAGAAAAATTCGTATAGATCTTCTCTTGTCATTTCTAATATTTTATCTTTAGTCCAGGAACGATAATATTTTATCCGCTGTTTTTGTTCTAAAAGATCTTCACTAACTATTTCTGGTGAACTGTTAAATTTTTCGTTATATTTTTTTATATGTTCTTTTAATAGGTTTTCATTCATGATTTTTTTCCTTTTATTTGACATTAATAAATTAAAAATCTAATATCTTTTAATCTATTTTTTAAATTATTTTTCTTAATTTTTCTAAAGAATATCTATTATTTTTATTAATATCAATTTCTGAGTAATAAATCCTATTATTTATTAGTTCATTTGCTAAGTCTTTATATAAAATTACTGAAACATTATTATGTTTAGCACTAGAGACAGTTTGCTTAGTCATTTTTTCGGAAGTTGATATTACAACCAACTTATCAATCTCTTTATCTAAACTATTTGCATAAATGTTTTTTGCACCTATTAATTCATTAATTGCTGTTCGTGGCATATTACTATTTTTATCTGTCATTTTACATTGAATTAACGTAATTTTATTATCCTTAAGACATACCACATCAACTCCATTATCACCTGATTGAACTGTGGTAAATGTTTTATAACTTTTCTGTTCATATAATTTACTAATCAATATTTCAAATTCTGAAGGATTTAAAAAATCAAATATATTATTTATAGTTAAATAATCATTATTTGAATCCTCGTCATTATCAAATTGACTAAGATCAATTTTTGTTTCACCTGCAGCGAAAAAGAAATTCATTAATAGATTTTTCTTATCTACCAATAATTTATTTAATTTCTCTTCAGGACTAGCTTTTCTTATATCTGCATCCAAAAATTGATTTACATATTCTTTTTCGTTTTTAAAATGACTTTCATAATCTTCATCTAAACTTAAAATTGGATAATATACATGAACATCTTTATGCTGGCCTATTCTATATATTCTATCAGTAGCTTGATCTTCCTTAGCAGGGTTCCACATTCTGGTATAGTGAATTACATGGTTAGCCTCAACAAGATTTATTCCTACTCCAGCTACTTCTGGAGATAAAACTATAATATTAAACCCTTCACTATTTCTAAACTCATTAAAGATTTTTGTCCTTTTATTTTGAGCTGTTTCACCGTTTATTACTTTTGGCATAAAACCATACCATTTAGATATAGTCTTAACTAAAATTTTTTGCATCTTCTTGAAGATCGTGAATATTAAGACCTTTTCTTCTTTTTCTTTAATAGGATTAATTAGTTTTCGTAAATGTCTTAATTTCGTAGAGCTTTTTAAATAATTATTCACATCTGATTTTTCGAAAAGACTTTTACTAATTAGTGCTGGATGACTGCATAAAGAAATCTTTTTTTGAATTAATGGTAAGTGATTATGTCCCATCTTTTTTAATTCATTTAATCTATTAATCTTATCTTTTTCATTTTCATTTGCCTGAAAACCATAAATATGAATTAATTTATTTGGTAAATCTTCTATATGATCTTTTTTATTTCTTCTTAGAAAGTTTTTTTCAACTTTCTCAACTAAAACATCATTTATTTGTTTTCTTTGCTCATTAGAAATATCTTCATCAGCTAAATTATTTACATATGTTTTTTTAAAGTCATCTCTAGCTCCTAAAATCCCTGGAACAGCATAATCAGCGATATTCCATAAATCTAAAAGAGAATTTTCAATTGGTGTTGCACTACAAGCAATTTTAAATTTTGCATTCTGAGATTTAACTGCAACACTTACTTGAGTAGTCGAATTCTTAACTTTTTGAGCTTCATCACAAATCATAACATCCCATTTTATTTGGCCTAATAAAACATGATTTATTCTTAAAGAAGTGTAAGATGTAAAAACAATATCATGATTTTTTAAATTTTCTAATTCATTAGAATTAATTCTACCTTTTAATTTATATGTATCAAATAAATCATAAGGAAAAAACTTCTGTATTTCTCCTTTGTCTAAAGGGTTAGCATTATCCCAATTATTAATTAATGTTGTTGGAGCAACTATTAAAACAGAATTAAGTTCATTTCTCTCTTTTATCCAAGCTAAAAATGTTAATAGTTGTAAAGTTTTACCTAAGCCCATATCATCAGCTAACAACATTCCATTCATCTTTTTAGCTAGATATAAGTTTTGTAATTTTTTTAATCCCGTTTTCTGATGAGGAAATAATTTCCCCTTTAATTTGCCGGGAATTTCTAGTTTATCCAAAGTTAGTTGCTTAGATTCTTCTGTATATTCAACTTTACCTATGTTTTCATATGTTAATAAAGATTCTTTTTTACTTTGTTTTTCTTTTGCCTCATTTTCTTTATTTCCATTTCTTTCTAATTGCTCTCTTATATATTCTAAATTATATACTTTTATATACTTGCCATTGTATTCAATAAAACCATTTTGAATACCATTATCTGCAATATCTAGTATTTCCTTTAAAGTATCAACTGATTTGATGTCAGTAATGTCAATAATAGCATTATTAATTTTTTTAATTTCATCAACCAATTGGTCTTCATCTAAAGGCACTTTATATTTCTTATTCATATCGTCTGCAAATACTACCTCAATTAATTCATTATTACTTTCTTTTAACTGTCTTAATTTAGCCTCTAATTCTTCTTTGTCTTCTGGTTTTAAAATAATGCTGTTTGTGTTGGTATACAATTTTGGTAATTCAGGTTCTTTATCCAAATCAAACCAACTTAAATCGCGACTTTCATTAGCCCAATCATTTGCACGATAATTCAAATATCCAAAACCTTTGACTCTAGGGCCATATTTTGATAAATCTAACTTTTCATCTTCCCAAATTTCATTTTTTCCTTGATAAAATTTAAGTTCATCATCTCCAGTAAGAAATCTATTCCTTTTTATTTTTTCTGCAGATTCTTTATTTTTAAATATAACCTTTTTGGATTTACCATGTTCTTTTATATTATAAAAATTTCTTACATTATGGGAACTATCAAATTTATTTAATAACTCTTTGTTAAATTCTTCATCTTTTGCAGAAACAATTGGATAAATTTCAAGTCCATCATCTGACTTATTAAAATCTAAAGTTATTTCATCAATTATTATTGGCTTTTCTTCGTCTCTTAACCGCGAATGTAACAATACATTAGATTTTTCAGCATAATCTTTAATAGTCTTAAAGCACTCAAATTGTTTTACTAAATCACTATAACTAATTTCATCATTATTATATTGACCAATAATATTAACAAGTTCATACATTTTTTTAGGAATTATTTTTTTGGTTTGATTATCTTTTAAAATATTATTTTTATAAATTTTTATATTATAATTTGTTCTATTAGTTAAATCTTTGAAAGAAAAACTATATTTAACTATTTTATCTTGTCTAAAATTACCAATATTATCAATATTTATGTAGCCATTAAACAAATTGGGTAGTCCCAATAGTTGATAATCATTTATCAGCTCATTATCATCAGTATAATATAAATCATAAATATTTTCATAGCTTATTTTAAGATGCTTTTTATCATCAGAAAGTTCTAAATTAGTTAAACTTAAAAGCAAAACTATATCTTCATTTTTAGATTCCTCTATTTTTATCTTTTCATTTTTTGTATATAAAAATATTTTAATAAAATTATCATTTTTATAATCTGGCTTAAAATATAGATTTTTATCTTTATTGTTTAAAATATTATTTAATAATTCACTTATTCCCATTTTTTTCACCTCGGTTTATAACCAAATTTAATAAGTTTTTTTGCAAAATTTGATTCCCAACTATTAAAGTAATGTGTTAATGCAAGAATTTGTTTATAGCGTTCTTTGGTATAATAATTATCTCCGCCATGTTTTAGAACATCCTTAAGAACTGTTTTGCTGAGTTTTTTCCGAAAGTTCATTACTTTTTTTATATTAATTTCTTTAAGATTATACAAAATAAATTTACCACTTGCTCTATCTGAAAATTCCACAAATAAGTGTTCTTTTGTTTCTAAAAGAATAATTAAATCATATAGATATTCAATTCTATAAAAATGATGAGCATATTGTTTCCAAAATTTTAATCTTCTATTATCCCCAGAAATATCTTCGAAAAACTCTGTTATTTTATGGTTTGCAAGCCAATTCTTAAATACATCTCTAGCTTTTTCAATGATATCTCTCCATTTAGCACTGCTTTTACCGTAAGGATTACCCATTTTTTCAGAAATTAACTTAAACCACTTTGAAGAAGACTTAGAAAGATCATCAAAATAAATATCTTTATGAATTAATAAAAAATCTTCAAAAACCACTTTTTGTTTTTCCCATGACAGATAATTATTTAAGATAAAGAGCATTAATTCAGTTTTTTTATTTATCAAATTTATTTTTAAGTTTTTTCTAAAATATTTAAGAAAAAGGTCTTCTAAAAATTTATTTTTATCATTTATCAAAAGTTTACTTTTGAATTTTAACAAGTCATCTTTTGTAGAAATATTATTGATTTCTTTAAGCGTGTTATAAAATAATTCACCAACAGTATTATTATTAGATACTTTACTTTTCACATAGTTCATCTCGTCTTTCCAATTAATATTATTCTTTAATATTAACTTCAATAGTCTAAGAAGTTTATTATTATAAATGTCATAAAAGCTAGATAACAAAGCTTTAAAATGATATAAGTACCTTCCTTCTTTGTTAAAATAATTTTCTGAATTACTTATCAATCTATCCATGAGAAATTCACTTTCATCATTATCAAATATCTGTAAATTATAAAATAATATTTTATAGTCATTACGAGATAATCTATGCTTAGATTTTAACTTTTCTATTGCTCTATCTAATCTAGTATCACTTTGAGGAATCATGATCTTATCAATATTTCTATCTACTTTTTCTGCTATTCTCTTTACCTTTTTGGGCTGGAAATAGCTGAAATCTGGTAATTTATATGTAGTATTCATATAATCATCCCTTTATGGATTTGGAATTCCCTCTAAAGCTTTTTTAATTTTTTCTAATGTTCTTAGTTCAAATTTAAACTCAACTCGTCTGCTTTCATCGCTTAAAATTTCACCATTATCAGATTTTTTCACTTCTGTTTCACTTCTACCAATTGCTTCAATATATTTTTCTACCTCTTTCTTATAAGGAGTTTTTATTTGTTCAGAAAAAATATAATTTACTACCTCTAAAGCCCTTAATTGACTAAGTTCAAGATTATATAAATAATCTCCCTTAGCATCAGTATGTCCAACAACTAGAATTCTATAAAGATTATCTTTTATTTCTTTGTCTCCAATCATAACATCTAGATATCGGGGAATAAAATCTTCTAAAAAATTCTTACCTTTTTCTTTTAATTCATATTCATCAAAATCAAATAAAATATCACTTTTTACAACTATATCTCCTGTATCTTCATTAATTTCAATCTCTTCCCCAAATTCTTTTTCTAATTTATCAATAACTTTGTTAGTCTGATCTATTTCTTTTATTTGAACTTGTATTGCTTCTAATTCTTCTTGACTCACCTTAAATTGAAGTATATTGTATGCTAGTATTAAAATAAATATAATTAATAAAGCAGCCATTAAATCACTATATGATAACCAATAACTTACTTCTTCTTTATTTTTCTTTCGTGGATTAAAGTTATTCATATATTAATTTCTCCTCTGCTGATTATCCCATTCATATAAAAAATCATTCATTTCATCTATACTGTCGTTTAATCTTTCTATTAAATCATAAAACTTTTCTATTGTACTACCTAATTGATTATCATAATCTGATAGCAATTCATTAGTCCTTTTTCGAACAGCATTTGTATAATCATTAACCCCAGAATTTATCTCATTATTTAAATCATCAAAACTATCTTGATAAGAAGACCAAATTTCTTGTGTACTTTTTTCTACCTGACTAAATTGCTCAAATCGATCTATTATTTTTGAACTATTATTACTAAATTCATTCAGTTCACTTGTTATTTTATTATATTTATCATTAATATCATTTAAATTGGTTATAATTTCTTCCTGTAGTGTATTAACTGCTTTATCAAATTTATTAGTGGCGATCTCAAGTGAATCATTGATTTTATTATAATGGCTATCTACTTTTTCAATTGTATCAGTATAATTACTATTGATATTAGCAGAAAGTTCTTCAAATTTATTTAGATTATTATCAAGTTTTTTAAGGGTTGAACTAAATTGAGTATTAAAAGTGTTTAAATTTTTACTGGTACTATTTAAATCTTGATAAATTTCTTTTTGAGCATTAGATACTTTTAAATTTTCTTCAAAAGTTAAAGATATCATTTTGTTCATTTTACTTTGTTGCTCCATATAATCATTCATATCTTCTAACATTTTAGAAAAATCATTAAATGATGTCTGCTGTTTTTCTGAAAAGTTCGAAAACCCCTGCATTACATTCTCCAATTCATCACTAATCTCTAATATTGAAGAATTAGTTTCTTTAACATTTGAAGCAGATTTGTTTGTCTGGTTTATTATTTTTTCTTGATTTGAAATTAGATCTTCTATTTTATCTATTGAATTTCCCAAATTATTGAACAATTTTTCATTTCTTTGAGTAACTCCATTTAATGAAGTAGTTAAATTTTCAAGCTCATCTTTAGTAGCACTAGAAATAATTTCTCCAGTATTTTCTAAAATACTATTTATTACCTCTTGATTATTATTTTGAGATGCTTCAACAGAGTCAACTAATTTTTCTAAAAGTGGTTTGAAGTTTTTCTCCATTGAATTAGAAATTTTTTCATCTAATACTTCAGCTAGATTTGTTGCTAAACTTTCTAAAGAAGATGTTTGTCTTTCTAATTCAAAATGTAATTCTTTTACACCATCATCTTGAGTATTCTTAGGAAATAAGCTATTTATAATACCAGCTAAAGAATAAATTTTGTTTTCGATATTTCCTAATAGCCATCTTTTATAAAATGTTAATAAAATTGAATGACTAACACCATATAAACTTGTAACAAAAGAAAGTTTTACTCCATCAATTAGTATTCTAATACTTTCCTGAGTTGTCTCTGAAGTTTCTAAGTTTAAACCATTTAAACCTAGAACTAAACCTAAGAAAGTTCCAAAAATTCCAATTGCAATTAATGCTTGAGGAAAATAATTATACAATCTATAGTTATATTTGTTTTCTAATAAATTTTCATTGAAAAAATATTCAGATTCTATAGTTGCTAAATATTTATTTTTTTCTTCTCCTGCTGCACTTATTTTAATACGCCTAATTGTTTTTTCAAATTGTTTCCAAGCTGTTTTCAAATGTTTTATCTTATTAAAATATCCATCAATATCCATAAATTCTTCGTCTATGTTATTGTTCTGTTTTTCAAGTAAATAATTTTTGGTATTAACTATTTCTTTACTTAAAGATTTAAATTTCCAAAAAAGTGTTATTATAGAAATTACAGTAATCAAAATTATTATTGAATAAGCTAAGATAATAATTTTATTATTGAGTGAAATTAATCTGAATTCTTCAATTGATTTAAATTTAAAGCTTTTGATAAAAGGTGGAAATTTCATATAAATAAATGCATAATTTATTCCGATAAACAAAATTATTGAAAAAATGAAAATATGAGCATTAGTTTTTTTGAACCAGTTTCTCAAAATTATTCCTCCCTAATTAAAACAACACACTTTATTAAATATATAATGTTAAGGCTGAGTTATTTCCATTCGATTATTTTCTTTCAACTCTTTAATATTATAATATAGTTCAAATTTTCCTATCTAATTGATATCAATTCATTTTTACCCCACACCTAAAGCCTTATAAACTGCATCAATAGGATCTTCATAAAATGAAATCTGAAATTTAGCAAATAGTTCTGAAGGGACTGTAGAAATATCAGAAGCAGATGACATTGGCAATAATACTTTTTTAGCTCCTGCATCAAAGGCTACCTGCAATACATTTGCTAATGAAGACACCTTTTTAATTGTTCCCCCAATACTCATAGAACCAAGGATAACCATTCTCTCCTGCACAGGCCTCTGCATAGCTCCAGAACACATAGCAACAAAGGCAGCAAGGGTTAACTCTGGTGTTAATCCTACCCCCTGTAAATCCTGTATATGAAGCAGATAATTGTTTTTTGAAGTGCTGATACTATTACTAATACTTTTTGAGTTAGCCTTGAAATAATTAAAAGCCATATCAATATTTTCTCTGGCCAATCTATTTGAACTCAAACCTGATTTAGTAAACTTACCTTTTCCACTAACTACTTCAACTTCAATCTTATAAACTCCAATAATACCAGATTCAGTATCACCTACAGTATAAATATGACCTGGTTTACCCTGGCCTTCAGGAATTAACTTGTTTCCACCCTGTTCAGGTACTGAAACAAATTCTTCTTCATTACTTTCAGTATCAATATAGGAAAAATGTACATCATAAAATTCCATTCCCCCTATTTTTTTAAGCTGTTCTTTAACTCTTCTTCGGCCTACAAGAGCATATTGTAAAATTTCTTCTAAATTCTCTTTATTAAAATTACCATTAGGATATATAAGTTTTATTAAGCCAGAAACTGTTTTTCTGACAGCAATAACATCTCTCTGGTTTAAATTATTTCCTAACTTAAAGTGTTTATCAATAGAATCCGAATAGGAGAACTTCCTCATCTCTTTAAAAAACTCAGATAAATAATCACTGATAAATCCATATTGATCTGTAATATATTCTGGTCTCATTTTAGGAATTTCCCAGCCTGGTAAATAGTAGTGAATTCTATCAAAAAAGGCAGAATCATAAAATATTTCATCGGGAAATGGATCAAACAAATGAGAAGTTTTTAAAAGAACTTTTACATCCTGATTAATATTACCGATATAAACCATGGAAGCATTAGCACTCTTTTCTTCTCGACCACGGGCAAAAGAACCTGAAGCCATAAAGTCTTTTAAAATCTGAATTCCATCTTTATCTTTAAACTTGATACCTGCAACTTCATCAAAAGCTACAGTATCCCAAAGCCCTACTAAACCAATTTTCCTGGTATTCATATTATAAAAAAGATTTGCTACTGTACTCTGTCCACCAGAAACTAAAATTGTATTGGGAGATATTTCTTTATAAATATGAGATTTACCAGTGCCTCTTGGCCCTAATTCGACTAAATTATAATTATTCTCCACTAGAGGAACTAATCTTTCTAATAGATGCCATTTAGCATCATTTTCAAATTGAGTTGGTTCTAAACCAACTGATCTAATTAAAGCATCCATCCACTCATCTTTAGTAAATTCATTTCTACCATCAAATATCTCACTTAAATCCATATTAGGCATCTGAATAGGAGTAAGAGTTTTTATACCAAAGGGATTTCTATCTTTAGCTTCTTCATCAAAAAAATACTCCATTTTTAAAATACACCAGATACCCCCAGAAAGCAGCTTATTATACTGTTTAACAAAATTACTAGATATAGTAACCCCACTAATTCCCAAATTAGAAAATCTGGCCTGGTATTCATCTTTTTTTTCATTTAATTTTACTGTTACTTTATCTATTACCGTATAAACAGCATTTTCTCTTATTTTTGATTTTATCTTTTCAGCTTCATCAGGCCGAACAAAGTTAGAGGATAAAATATCTTTTACCCTCTGAACTCCTTCTTCTATACTATCTTCATCATCTGTAGCAGCATACATTCCAAGTAAATATTCTAAAACATAAACTGGAACATTAGCTCCTTCTTTTATTTTTTGAGTAAGGTCTTTTCTTACTACTCGACCTGAAAATACTTTGTTTAATTTATCATTTAGGAAGTCTTCCATAAATTCACCTTCTTTAAAGATTAAAGTATATTAAAATCCAAAGTCATTAGTTATTGCTAAACTAATTTTATAAGCAATTTTTTCATAAATTTTCTCTACTGACTCATCCTGGTCTTCAAGTATTAGATAATAATCTTTATTTTCATCATACTGCTGATTTTTGAGAGTGAATTTCTCTTTATAATTTCTCTTTTTAGCATCGGCTTCTTTACTATCAGCAATAATAATATTCTCATTAGATATTTTATTTCCTTCATCATCAACAAAGTAAGCTAATATCTTACGAGGAGTTATTTTCTCACTTAAAGGATCCGTCTGAAAGAATTCTAATCTAAATATGCTGTTGGTTATCTTTCTTGAGATATTAGTTAGCTTTAAATCCACTTTAGAAGCTTTATATTTACCCTTTCTATCGTACTTAAACTTAATTATAGGTATTACTATCTCCTGTAAAGAAGCCCCTCCATGGACATAATTTAGATTTCCTCCACGGGTTGAAAATCTATTAGCTCCCCTGGGAACTGAAACATATAAGTCATTATCTTCGGCTAAGTAATTGAGGTTGAAAGTTAAAGCTCCATCTACATCCTGCTTTTCTTTATTTATCAAATAGCGTTTACTTTCTTTATTAGAATCCTTTGCATTATGTTTTGTCTTATCACTTGCTTCTAGCTTTCTTCTTCTATAAATAAAACCGTGATCGGCAGTGATAAAAATATTGCTGGCACTAACATTATTTTTTAAAGCATTAATTAATGTTTTTAAATCATCAAAAGTATCATTAACTGCTTCAAATACTTTTTGTTCTGTTTGATGACTTTCTCCCATAGTATCAATTAAATCATGGTAAATATAAACTAGATTTTTACCAAAGATGACTTCTCTCATTTCATCTCTTGTCATCTGCAGTAATTCTTTAGCACTTAAAACAACTGATTTATCTACAAATGAATTTAAAACTTTTTCTCTATTTTTAGATGAATTAGTAGGCATATCATCAACTAATATTTGATTGAATTCTTGATTAATATTAATTTTATTATTTGGAAGTAAACTGGCCATCCCTAAACTCGTTTCACTGGGAAGGCTGCCTTGATAGGCCATTAATTCTGTTGGTGATTTAAATTCTTTTTGTAGCTGCTCATTTAATTCTTGAGCTGCTTCATATCTAAAACCATCTGAAATAATAACAAAAGTTCTTTCATTATCATCCATTTTCTCTCTGATATTATTGTAATAAAATTTCTGCTGCTGTTTTATAGAACCGATCTTCCAATCTTCTTTATCAGCTAAACTGTTGGAAAACTTGATTGATAATTCCTGGATAAACCAGTTAGAATAAAGATTTTCTATTCTTTCCTTTAATTCGGCTAGAATACCTTTATTCTTCACCTGGTCATAGGCTAAATAAAAATGACGGTAGGCTTTATCAAATTGATAATATTCTTCTTTATATTTCTCAAAAAATTGGTCAGCCTTTAATTGTGGAATATCTCCCACTTCTTTTTTTAGTCTCAATAGCTCAATTGCAGAATCAATTGCCTGATAAGTATTATTAAAGTATTGATACCAGTGCTTGGTTTTCCGAATTGAAATGATTTCTTTAAAATTATTAAACTCTTCTGAACTAGATACTAAGTTGTTAACTATTTTTTGAATAATCATTTCATCAAAGGCTCTAAAACTTTCACACTGCAGATAATCATTAATATCCCATTTCTTTAAATAATCTTTTAGACTTAAGTCTTCCTGCAGCATATCTGCCTTTTGATCAAATTCTTCATAATCTTTAGCATGGTTCATCCAGTTGCTCAAAAAAACTACACAGTTAGCCTCTTCTGTAGATAATTCATTCTGCCAGTTTTCTGGTAAATCTCTTTTTAGATTATGTCTGATATTAGTGATTAAAAACATCAGCATTAACTGCTTTAATGATTTTTCCTCTTTGAGATATCCATATTTTTTAGAAATAAGGTCCCAGATACTTTGACTATGAGTAAACTTATTTATTTTCTCCCAGATATTATTATTTTCATTTAAAACATCTTTTAAAAGCTCTTTTACTGCTCTTTCTAAATTTGGAGCTTTTAGTTTAGCCAAAGCTGAAAAGATTGCAATATCTAATTTTTCTTGATTAAAATCTTTTATATTATAATCCTTAAGTCTATTATATCTTTGTTTGTTATTAAAAAACTTCTCATGTTTTTCAAAAGCTGGCCGCATATATTCTTCTTCTACTCCAAAGTCTCTCATAATTAAAGTAGTTTTATCTGCAGTAAATTCCTGTGAGTATCTATAGATATCTAAAAGCCAGTTTTCTTTTTTTTCTGGTTTAGCTTGGCTGGAATAAATTAAATAATTTGATTCAGTATCTTCAACTTCCAGCTGATATTTAGTTCTAAAGTTATTATTATCTTTTAACTTCCAAATCTTTGCATTATCTATTTCTAAATTTTCTATTTCTTCAACGAAGGCAGCATTAGCGTCATACCAAAAAATGATATGACGCTTCTTTTCTTTAGTTGCTTGATTGAATTCTTTTTCTAGTAAATTTTTTATTTCATCTAAGTTCATAACTTCACCCCTAAATATTCTTCAATACTTCATCAAACTTAGCATAGTTTTCTTTTACTCCATCATCTAAATCTATCTCAATCTGCTGATTTGCTAAGTGATTTAATTTTTGATCGTACTCTTTTAGCTCTGCTGTTTGTTTTTCTAAAGTCTCTAAATCTTTCTTAGCCTGAGTTCGCTGGCGACCTGATAGATCAGAATCAATTATATTTTGAAGTCTAACCTTTTCAGATTCTATTTTATTCTGCAATTCATGTAAATAATCAGTTCTTACTCTGGATACAGTACCTTTATCATAACGGTGCATATAAATTAGTGCATTAAAAGCTTTACCTCTACCATCTGACTGGAATAACCAGTAAATAGGACACTTATTATATTCAGATGTATGATCTTTAATGAAGTCAAAGAGGAAGTAGCGTCTAATAGTTTCTCTTGCTGTATCCTGGCCACTTGTTCCCCCTTCAATTAAAGCATCAGCTATATATTCAAGGTTTTCTTCTAAGTTTTCTTTACCAAATGTTACCTTAACAAATTCAACAAATCTTGCTACTATATCATCATCAAAGTATTCTTTGTCTAAAACAGGAATTATTCCATCCTTATCTGCTTTAAATGTTTCATATTTAGAATGGTCAAATTCTCCTCCTGCATAAACTAGACCTTCTTCATCTAAAGAATACCTTCCAAGCATACAGCCTACTGCATAAGACATAAATGACCTTATATCTCTTGCTCTATCTGCTTTTCTAACTGTTACATCTTTTTCTTTTAGCTCAGGATCTAATTCATCTTCTAATCCATATATCTCTATGAATATTTCATTTAATTTTTCTTCATTTTCTTTTAATTGATAAAACTGATCTTCTGCAAATTCTGACCAATTATTGAAAGCTTCTTTAATAGTATTAGATTCATTTTTATATGTTAATAAGGGATGTTTTTTAAAGTTCCAGGATGTTTCAAAAGAATCCCAATCTCTTTTTGAGATATCTATTGAGCTATTTGTTAAATAAACAATTTCATTCTTTTTAGTTTTAATATTATTATATAAAAATGGAATACGGTTAAGAGCACTATGAGTAAAACTGATTGATTTATTCATCAATTTTAGAAATAAAATAGATAATTTAGAACACAAAAATGACAAAATTATTTTGTCCCAAATTTCATTTCCAGTAAAAGCCGATCTACCAGTATCATCAAAAACAAAACCATGCTTTTTGTATCTAGCACTAAATTTATCCGAACCTATCTTATTATATGTTATACCTTTTTTAAAATAATATTCTTTATTTCTCAATGAAGATTTTAGTTTTCCAGAGGAATCTCTATAATTTTTTAATTCATAACCATTATTTTCATAATTAATAACTTTTTCATTATTACCATACCATTTTCGAAAACTCCCCCCACTATTACAAGGAAACCATTTTTTATCTTTTGACTTTGTTTTCTTAACTGATTTATAATTGAATCCAATTGAAAAAAAGTCAACTTCATACCAAAATTTTTGAAAATAATCATTATTTCCTGTTGATAGACCAGATTTAAACTCAATATGATTTTTTAGTTTTTCACTTTCTTCAAGTATATTTAATATATTATGATTAATATCTAAGGTGATTGGTGCTCCATCAATTTTTTTAAAAACATTTTGATTAATAATTTTTTTATAATTTACATTATTATTTATTGAAAGTTTAACTTTTGTAGGCTGGATATTAGCACCTTTAAAATTTGATAAATCTATGTAAGTCCCTAAAAAATTATTAACTTTTTTATTTCTCAATATAAAAGTAGTAATTGAAACAGAAGCTTCTAAAAAACTTGATTCTTCTAATTGAATCAAGCTATTAATATTTTGTTCATTTAATAAATTTATTCTAAAATTTGTACTTGCTTTATTGAATCTCCAAACATTTGGGGTCATTAGACCTATTAAACCGTTTGAATTTGTAAAAACAAAAATTTTCTCTATAAAACTTGTAAATAAATCATCTTTACTTTTTTTATAATTATTAGTCAAATAATCTTTAAGAGTTTTATTCATATTTCTATCTCCCATATAGGGGGGGTTAGTAACAACAATATTATACTTTTTCCTCATAATCTGATATTGTTCTAATAATTTAGGAAGCAAATTGATAATTTTTCCTCTTTTTTTACCTCCAAATAAATCAACAGCACTATTCTTTAAATTATTTAGTGCTTTATTAATTAAATCAATAGATATATCCTGATCAATTTTTAAAATAGAACCATAATTTTTAGCATCTTTAAATAAATCGACTAAATATTTCAAATCATTCTCTAAATAATTTTTGTATTTCTGCTCTTCAATACTATCTATTAGTAAATCAATTGCTTCTTGGTTTATAATATTGCTTTCTTGAATAGAAACTATATTTAAGTCAACTTCTTTTTCAAAGATTCTAGAATCTTTTTGTCTTGCCTTCATCATAACTGATAAAGAAGCTAACTGTGCTGCTCTATCACAAATTTCAAGTCCATATAAGTTTTTGTTCAAAATCAATTGAGATATTGAAGATTCCATATATCCTGCCGACTTATAAATATTATGTAAAACTTCAAAAGCATATACTAAAATATGTCCACTACCTGCAGCAGGATCTAGAAATGTTATTTCTTCTGGATTAATATTTCTAACTCTAATTTTTTCTAATTCTTCTTTTACTTCAGGTTCTTGTTCAGCTTCTTCTATATAATATTCCCATTTATTTTTCAAATTTTCATTAGTATTAGATTCTAACCAATATCTACCTAAAGAGTTTTCAACCATGTATCTAACAATCCAATCAGGAGTAAATAATTGAGTTGCAGCAGGAATTTCTTCTTTTTTTACTTTGCCTTTGGAACCAAAAACTTCATCTTTTTTCTCAGAAATATAGAACTGATAAATCCACCCAATAATTTCAACATCCTGCCAATCTTCATTATCAATATTTTCTACTAGATTTCTAATAACCGAGTCTTCCTTCAAAAGATCATTTGGTAATAATATCTCTGTATAATCTGCTATTTTCTCAAAAATAAACGGCATAATATCATTTAAAGAATTACACTGTTTAATTAAAAGATAACGGTATAAACCATTAGTATCATTATTGTCTTCAAACTGATGAACTATTTCTGCTTCAATATCCAAATCAATATTTAAGGCTTCTTGAATAATATCAGGTTCTGTTTTACCTTCTGTTTTAGAAGAAAGAACCCTAACACCTGTAGGTAAGTAACCATTCACTTCCATAAATCTTAAAGCAACAAATCTATTAAACCAGGTATAGGCTACTTCATCTATAACCTGTTCATAACCTTTTTGTTTGATCTCTTCAATCAACTTATTTCTCTGATTTATCTCAGTTGAATTTAAAGTCCTACCATGTATTTGAGCATTATTTTCTAAACTATGAATTTTATCTTTTTCTATTCCTATTTCATAAGCTTTCTGGTCAATTTCTTTTATTAACTGAGTTCTTGCTTGAACAGCAAACTTTTTTATAGCCGATTTATTCATTATTTTATGCTCCCCACTATATTAATTTAATATTTTTATCTTCATCTAAAATATTCTTTAATTCAGCTCTAATTTCATTTAAAACTTCTTCTATATCATCTACATTTTTTATAGTTTTAGTAGTTTTGAACAAATCGTTCAGAGTAATATTTTTAACTTCTTTTTCTGGTTCTACTGTTTCACCTTCAGAACCCTCACCAATACCTCCAATACCTAGTCCATCAGTTCCTGTTTTAATTTCTTCAATTTTTTCAGAAATGTCTTTAAAACATCTTTTCTTTATAACTTCACTTTCCTGAGGCATAGCAATAATTTCATTAATATTATTAGATTCATCTAGTTTTTTAAGAAGTTCATCAAAACGAGATAATAATCTATTTTTAAAGTAAAGTTCAAAGTCATAATTATTATTTTTAAATTCATTTTTCACTTTCTCTTTATCAGCCTTAACAGTTTCTTTAACTGGTTTGCTTTTTTTATCTAAAACATCATCAACAAATATATCATTAAATTCCTTCCTTAAATCTGGAATTAATTTTATCTTATCATATGGGTTTTCAGAATTGACTATGGATTTTAATTTTTCTGCTGTATTAATAAGTTTTTCATTTTCAATATAGGTTTTATTCTTTTCATAGAGTTTAAGTGCATATAGAGCCCCATCAAAATGATCTTTTTGATTTTCGAAGAAACCAAATATCCTATCTAGTTTTCTTCCAGTTTCTTTTAGTTCCTCACTTTTTTCATCAAGTTCTTTATAAAACTGATAGGAGTCATCAATATTTTCAATTTCGTTAAACAGTTTTTGGGCAGATTTCAGTTCTTTTTTTCCTGGATACCCTTTTTCTTCATGATATTCTCTTAGAGTATATTTTATATTAGATAGATATTCATTATTAATTAAATGTTTCAATTTCTTTTTCAACTCATCTTCATCATCAGGTAAGGTACTTTTATTAAATAATTCTCTACCTAAGCTTTTAGCATTATTAATTAAATGCTGATCCACTTTAACTCTCTTTTTGATTACTAATTTTTCTTGATATCTTTTCTTAGTTAAATAATCAGTTAAGTCTCTATTATTTAGACTAATATTTTCACTATTATATTGGAGATTAATTTCTTTAGCTTTAAGTAATTGAATTATTACAGCAGCTAAGTCTAATTCTCTCCAACCATATGGAACAGAAGTATATTTTTCAATTAGATTCTTAAAACTAACCCTCATGTTTCTCTTGTTTTGTCTATCCAAATAATTCTTTACTTCATCATAGGCCAGTTTATTATTTTTGTTATCTCCTAATTCTAACTGCAATTTATCAGAGTTGATTAAATCATCTAACTCACTTTGAGATTCATAGTGTTTATTAATATAATTAAGCTTTTCATAAAGAGATTCAATTAAATATTTAAAGCTTTCGTTAATTTTTTTAACTGGATCAGTAGTTCCAATATCAGGATTGCTATTTCTAACAAATATTTTAGATTCACCTAAATTATCTTCAATTAAAGATTGAATTCTTTTTTTACGAGTTGTCTGTTCTCTTTGAATTCGGCTTATAATATCTTCATAAGCGTTAGTTTTATTCTGACTGCTTCTTTTCCGTAAATATTTTTCTATTTTTAGAGACTGTTCTACCTCATCTAAGAAGTTAGCATTATCAGGCATTTTGACAATGATATTATTTTCACCTGAAGACTCTAATAATAGCTGACGATCATCAACTGTTGGATAATATGGTGTTAAAATCTTAATCCCAATATCTTCAGTCTGACGACCTCTATTCATTTCATCAATTATTTGATTAAAAGCAAAGTCATATTTCTTATTGTATCTATATTTTTTATCAGTATAAATTTCTTCAAAAATAATATCTCCTACATATTTTAAAATCTTAGAACTATCGACATCCATAGAATTAATTTCTCTATTAATATCCTGCTCTTCATTTGTTAAGAAGAAATATTCTTCACCATTTCTCTGAATTAATGTTTCTTTGAGTAAACGGCGTAGAGATTCTTCAATATTCTTTTTAAGCTCTATTTTATCTTCATCAATTTGGGAAACTAGAAGAGTAGTTATATTTTCTATATTAGCTGGAACTCCGTTAACATACCTTATTAAAAATAATAGTTTTAAAACTTCAACATCATAATCTCTTAAATTATCGTTCATTTTAGCATTTTCAATTACTCTTCTAATATTTGAATCTAAAAATGATTCTATTGGTCTGTAAAAGGTTGAAAATGGTATTATTTCACCTTCATCAGAATCAGTAATGGTTTGAGCTGCTTCCTGAAAAGCACTTAGTAAAGATCTTTCACCTTCAGATAAGTGTTTCCCTGTTGCTCCATGTCGTCTGATTTCTTCAAAAACTTGCTGTAAAAGTTTGAACTGATAAGGTACAAAAGGGTAAACTTCTGCAAATTCTGCAGCATCTTTATAATTTTCCATAAATCTGGTACCTTCACTAAAGGTAATTATATTATTTAAAACAGCACTTTTATCATTATAAAGAAGTTTTAAAGTATCAATTGCTGTTTCATTTTTAGCAAGAATACGCTGTTTAATAACTTCATCAACATTAGCTCCAGAAAGATTTAATCTTGTATCAAATCTCCCCATGATTTTAGAAAAGTCCATACCTTTAATACGCTTAACAGTATCTTCTATAGCCTCTTGAGAAGTTACCATAACCCAGGCCTTACCACCACAGTGAATACCTAGATCTTCAGCTACAGTCTGTAAATTAAGCATTAACTGGCCATCATCGCCAATATACTGACCGATCTCATCAACTAAAAATAATACATGGTGATTATCTTCTTTTTCATCTATATATTCTTTAACACTTGTTGCAAATTTTTCTATACTAATACTGTAATTATCTTCAGAAGTTTCATACCAGTGCTTAGCCGATTCTTCGTTCATTTTAGTTGATCTAACTAAAGCTTCAATAATTGCTTCTTCTTCAAAATAAAAATCTTCTCTTTTATTCTCCCATTTATCTCCTACAATATCTGCAAATTCATTTTTGAATTTTTGATAATTATTTTCTTGATCCAATCTTCTTTCTAAATCTGCAAGCCAGGGAATACTACCGCAATAACCTTGATGTTCATTAAAAACTTTCATAAATACTTTAACAATTGCTTCTTTATCAGCTTTACTGTCAGAATCACTCTTAGAATCCACATTAAATAAAATGACATCAGAAGGTATTTCACTTGCTCTCTGCATATCTGCAACCAGCATTGGATCTTCTAATTTTTCATCAAAGAAGTCTCTTGCTTTTTTATTTTTAACTTCACGATTATCTAATATGTAAGAAAGTATCTTTAGGAAATGTGATTTACCAGATCCAAAGAAACCTGAGATCCAGACTCCCATCTTATCTGTATAATCGTCAATTCCTTTTTTATATGCTTCAAAAAAGTCCTGGAAGTGCATTTCTAATTCATTGGTAACAACATATTCTTCTAATTCATTTTCAACTATTTTTTCATCATTCTGGGCAACCTTAATAACTCCTCTAATTTCTCTGTTGATATCCTTTTTAAACATATTTTCTATTCTCATAAATTAAACCTCCTAAATGACTGAATCATTTCTGGGTACTAAAGAAAAAGCTCTATAATAATTATCATCATGAATATCCCCAAATAGACTTAAGCTGGCACCATCATAGCTTCCTGGAAAAAACATTACTAAGGGATTATCCTCTATTTTAGGATGCAAATTATTTAAAACTGTATGTGATCTTACAATCGGCCAGGCCTTACCGACTCCTGTAATGAATATTATCTGATTTTCTTCAATTCTTTCAGAAATGTAGTTGGTAAATAAACGGGCATTACTTTTTAAACTTAAAGTAGTCTTTATTTTTTTTATCATCTTTTGACTGCCGCTTTTTTCTTCCATCTTAAAAGTCTTATCCAAATAACCTTTATCTTCAAGAATTTCTATCATAATATTAAAAAGATCAAATTCTACTATATCTGCTGTGTCTGGATTATTATTCATCTTGCGAATTAAAAAATCAATATGATCTCTGACTATTAATTCATCTTCAGGATCATAATCAAATAAATAAAATCCTATTTCATTACCTAATCCTTTGTTATTTAAAAAATCTTTCTTTTTTATTTCTGGCAGTATTTGATCTAATCTTTTTCTTATCTCGCTCATTATTCTCCCCCCAGCATAGCTTCTAGATATACTTTGTCTCCGATATTAATTAAATGATCTTCAAGTTCTGGACTAATTAAGGGTTTATTTATTTCTCTTTCATCCTGGTCTTTAATAAAATTAGCTTCAAATAGGATTCTTATATAAACCTGCTTCAACTTGTAATAGGTATAATCAACCCATTTAGCGACTCTTTCACTCTGCTCAGCCTTATGTTGAAAGAAAATATTAAAGTCTTTATCTCTTAAATATGGATCTCTCACTTGGTATTTATCTTTATAAACTTCATTCATAAATTCAAAAAAGAGTCGGTCGGTTTTTAAAATAGAATAAACTGTTATTTGCTTACCACTATCAATGGTGCCATTTAATAATTTTTCTATTAAAAAATCATCTAAAACTTTTAATCGTTTAAAAACTGCAGAAGCGACTTCTTTTTTACGATTAGTTGAATCAAATTGAAATATATTTTCTTCTACAGTTTTCTTTTTTAAATCTCTGATAGACTGGTCGGGATGCTCTAACATAAGCTCGGCAGCCTTTTTAAACTCTACATACAGGAAGGGTTTAGACTTGATTCCTGAACTATATTTTAATTTTTCTTTCATCAAATATCACTTCTCCTTGTAAATCGGGCCAATTAAACTCCTACTTGTTATATTATACATAAGTTAATTAATCCCTGCAATAACAAGGAAAATAATGATATTATTCAGAAATTGATGAATTTGATGTTATTGTTATAACTGCAGCAGAAAATGATTTTATAATAAAATATCTTATTCTACATCAAATCTGATAAATCTCCCAATTCTTCAATCAAGGGCAATATGATTTGAGAAATGGGGTTAGTAGTTTTTTGAATCACTCTTTCTTTATCCTGCTCATCTTCCAACTGAGAGTAGATAGAAAAGCCTATTAAACCCAGTGCTATTTTAAATCTTTCTTCATAGAGCTCTATTTCACTCTGATCTAATTTTTTAGTTTTTAAAGTTCTCTTTAAATTAACATTATCTCTGTTTATATAAATATCCAAGTCTTTATTTGACTCTTTAATTAAAATTGTACTATCCTCACTCCATTTTTCCGGCCAGTCCTCTTTTTCTAATAAAGAAATATTAGGTAAATTTAAATTATCATTTTTATTTTTAGGTTTATTAGTTTTAGTCTTCTGTTTCTTTCCTTTATCAGCTTCAGTTATATTTAAAATAAAACTCTCTGCAAAAGTAGGTGCAGCACCAAAACTGTCTAGTTCAACATCAATTGTAATCTTATCTCCCTCTTTTAAGGAAATTAATTCTGGATCGACTGTTAAAGTAAGCTTCCCATTTCTTAATCTTTTACTCTTAATTAAACTATCATTGGAAATTCTTAATTCACCAGGATCATTAGGTCTATCTAAAAATTCATTTTCTACATCTGTCTCAAAAACAACTCGACAGTAACTATTTTCTGGACAATTCTTTTTACCATCTTTAGGATTTATCAATTCAAAATATGTTGGAAATCTTTTTCCTTCATATTGATCCTCGTTATCTCCAATTTTCCAGGGATTGGCTAATTACTTTCCCTGGCCAAATAAAATAGCTATTTCTGAGTTTTTCTTAACTAATTCCTGGAAAAGATCTTTTGTTTCCTCAGCTTTCTTTTCTAAAGTTTTTTTCATTTTTTCTTCTTTTCTTTTTATATT
>Ga0208551_10036_pt1 | contig 26081 bp, 25 predicted proteins | sample Wag4S2015_5_14_FD_187360 | JGI IMG/M metagenome (GOLD analysis project Ga0208551, IMG submission 187360) | Deep subsurface shale carbon reservoir microbial communities from Ohio, USA - Utica-2 Time Series 2015_5_14 (SPAdes) (version 2) ... | reverse complement strand
ATCTTTGGAACCGGGGTTTTCATATGGGTAAGATGAATTGAGTTAGAGGTTTAAAAAACTATGATATAAGTTCAAGAATCAGGTTATTTTTTTAGCAATACACTTTGATCTCAACAAAGTGGACATTATGTTGAATATCAATAATACTAAAGATGGAAAAGTTTCTTAGGTTTGAGTTTGCTAAAGAGCTTAAACAAAAGAAACTTAATTTTATATATAGAGATTTTACATTAAAATTTGAATAATTTATTTAAAGGAGAGAACTGAATGCCTAGAAAAAGACTAGTAACATCAGAATCAGTAACAGAAGGACATCCCGATAAAGTATGTGATCAAATATCAGATGCGATTTTAGATGCAATTATGGAAAAAGATCCAATGGGAAGAGTTGCCTGTGAAACTTTAATTTCTACAGGTTATGTAATGGTAACAGGAGAGATAACTACAGAGGCATATGTAGATATACCTTCTATTGTTAGAGATACAATTAAAGAAATTGGTTATACTGATGCTAAAAGTGGTATGGATTACAGCACCTGTGCTGTAATGACAACTATAGATGAACAATCACCTGATATTGCAGCAGGAGTCAATGAAGCTTTAGAAATAAGAGATAAAGGTAGTAAAGAGGAAGTGCTTGGTGCAGGAGATCAGGGTTTAATGTATGGTTATGCCTGTAATGAAACTGAAGAACTAATGCCTTTACCAATTTCTCTTGCTCATCAACTTACTTATAATTTAACTAAATTAAGAAAAGATAATGTTTTAGAATATTTAAGACCTGATGGTAAAAGTCAGGTAACTGTAGAATATATAGATGATAAACCTCATAGAATAGACACTGTTTTAGTTTCTACTCAGCATATTGAAGATGTAAGTCAGGAAACTATTAAAGAAGATTTAATAGAAAAACTAATTAAAAAAGTAATTTCTGAAGGATATATAGATGAAGATACTAAAATTTTAGTTAATCCATCAGGTCGATTTGTTTTAGGTGGCCCCCATGCTGATGCGGGTTTAACCGGCAGAAAAATCATTGTTGATACTTATGGTGGACCAGGTAGACATGGTGGAGGCGCTTTTTCTGGTAAAGACTGTACTAAAGTAGACAGATCTGGTTCTTATGCAGCTCGTTATGTAGCTAAAAATATTGTCGCTGCAGAGTTAGCTGATAAATGTGAAGTTCAGATTTCTTATGCTATTGGAGTTGCTAATCCAGTAAGTATTAGTGTTGATACTTTTGGTACAAATAAAATTCAGGAAGAAAAAATAGAAGAATTAATCAAAGAAAACTTTGATTTAAGACCAGGTAAGATTATAGAAAATTTTGATTTGAGAAGACCCATCTATAAAAGTACAGCTGCTTATGGACATTTTGGTAGGAAAGATGTTGATTTACCATGGGAACAGGTTGATAAAATTACATTTTTAAATGGGGATTTATAATGAAATCTATTAATTGTCCAATTTGTGGTAGCGATGAATATAAGAAAATAACTAATAAAGGACAACATAATATTCATTTATCAGTAGTTATATGCCAAAAATGTGGGTTTGTTTATTTAAACCCTCGGTGGTCAAAAAAAAGATATGATATTTTTTACGAAAAAGATTATGATAAATTTTATGGGCGTAAAAACTCAAATAATGAGTTTTTAAATAAAATCAAGTATGAAACAATAAATAAAAGAATTAATGAAAAATTAAACAACTTAATAATTAATAATATAATTGATATTGGAGCTGGGGAGGGTTCTTTATTAAGACTGTTTTCTAGAGATTATGATATTAAACAATTATATGCAATTGAACAATCAAATTTAATGCGTAAAAAACTTAATAAAAAAAATATAAATGTTATTTCTAGTGATGTTGATACAAAATGGGAAAAGAATATAAATCACAATTTTGATTTTATTATAATGAGACATGTATTAGAACATTTTTTAAATCCTAATGAAGTTTTAAAAAAAACCAATAAAGTTTTATCTGACAATGGTTACTGTTATATAGCTGTTCCAAATATGAATAATCCAAAGAATTCATTATACAATAATTGGTTTAGAGTTGTTCATGTTTCATATTTTAATTTAAAAACCTTAAAGTACATATTATTAAATAATGGATTTGAAATAATTGACTTTGGAAAAGGTAATGAAAGTGATAACCCAGGAGAAATTTGGGTTTTGTGTAAGAAAGCAGAATCTACAGCGGATTTAAAGAATGGAAAATTATTAAGTGATAATTATAACAAACAAATGAAAATTTTAAGGAAGAAAAGGATTAAAGAACCATTTTATTCTTTTTATAGATTTACCAAAAATATGTTAGGCAAAACTCCAATTGGTGTTTTGCTAAAAAAGATAAAACATAAAATGAATTTTTAATTCGGACACTAAGTCTAGTAATTATTGGTATTAAAACATTAATACAGAAAAAATAGGAGTGATTTAGATGAATTTAAAAAAGCCAAGAGTTATAGCAGAAATAGGTTGTAATCATAAAGGGGAAATGGAAATTGCAAAAGAATTAATACATACAGCAAAAATATTTGCTAAAGTTGATGTAGTTAAATTTCAAAAAAGAGATATTGATACATGGACAGAATTAAAACCAGAACAATATCGTTCACCACATCCTAATCCTGTTAATTCTTATGGAGAAACTTATAGAAAACATAGAAAATTTCTAGAATTTAATTTTGATCAGCATAAAGAATTAATGGATTACTGTGAAGAAATAGATATTGAATACAGTACTTCTGTTTGGGATTTGCCATCTGCAAAAGGTATAGCTGAACTAAATCCTAAAATGATTAAAATTCCTTCTGCCTGTAATACAAATTTTAAAATGCTAGATTGGTTGTGTGATAATTATGAAGGTGAGATACATGTTTCTACAGGTATGACAACTAAAGATGAAATAGAAGAAATTGTAGAATTATTCATTAAAAAATCTCGAAATAAAGATTTAGTCTTATATAATTGTGTATCTGGGTACCCTGTTCCATTTGAAGATGTTAGTTTATTAGAAATTAAAGAGTTGAAAGAAAAATATGAAGAAAAGGTTAAAGAGATAGGGTTTTCTGGACATCATAGAGGGATTGCGATTGATGTAGCCGCTTATACCCTAGGCGCTTCTACTGTTGAGAGACATTATACTTTAGATAGAACCTGGAAAGGAACGGATCACGCTGCTTCACTAGAGCCTAATGGTTTAAGAAAATTAAAAAGAGATCTCGAAGCTGCATATGATTCTCTTACTTATAAGAATGAAGATATTTTAGAAATAGAAAAAGTGCAGAGAAAAAAATTAAAATATGAACGTGGTTTAGATGAATAAATTAGGTAAAACTGTTGCTTTTATTCCAGTTCGAGGTGGGAGTAAATCAATTCTATTAAAAAATATAAAAAAAATTAATGGTAGACCTTTGATATATTGGGTATTAGATGCAACCACAGAGTGTGATGGAATAGATAAAGTTGTTGTGTCTACTGATAGCAAAAAAATATCAGAAGTTGTAGAGAAATATAATTCTGAAAAAATAAAGATTATTGATCGTTCAAAAGAAGTATCTACTGATACAGCTAGTACAGAGTCAGTAATGTTAGAATTTGCTAATGATTATGATTTTAGCGACATAATTTTAGTCCAAGCTACATCACCGCTTTTAGATGTAAAAGACTTGAACAAAGGATTAAAAAAATATAAGGAAGAAACAACAGATAGTATTTTGTCAGTTGTTAGACAGAAAAGATTTATTTGGGAAGATCATGGTTCTGAAGCTAAACCTGTTAATTATAATTATAATGAACGTCCCCGCCGTCAAGAGTTTGATGGCTTTTTAGTTGAAAATGGAGCTTTCTATATTACTTCTAAAGAAAGGTTAATAAAATATCAATCAAGAATTTCAGGTAATATTAACATGATAGAAATGGATGAAGAAACATATTTTGAAATTGATGAACCTAATGATTGGGTTATTGTTGAAGAATTATTAAAGCAAAAATATGGCAAACAAACCATGAAAGATATAAAATTTGATAAAATCAAATGTGTTTTAAGCGATAGTGATGGAGTTCTTACAGATGGTGGAATGTATTATTCTGAAAATGGTGATGAGCTAAAAAAATTTAACACTAAAGACGGTAAAGGCTTTGAGTTACTAAGAAAAAAAGGATATATTACCGGAATAATAACTGGAGAAAATATTAATTTAGTTAAAAGAAGAGCAGAAAAATTAAAATTAGATGAAGTATTTTTAGGAGTTAAAGATAAGGTTGAAGTATTAGATCAAATTTGTAATAAATATGATCTTAAATATGAAAATATTGCTTATATTGGCGATGATATAAATGATTTAGAGGTTATGAAGAAAGTGGGCTTTAGTTGTTCGGTAAATAATGCTATATTGTCTGTGAAAGATATTTCTGATTATGTTACTACTTTAGAAGGTGGTAGTGGAGCAGTTAGAGAAGTTGCTGAATTTATTTTAGATAAATAAAGATATTTAATAATAAAAAGTTATTTCGCTGAAATGGAGTCAATATGGAACTTATAAATTTTATAAAAACCAAGGCAAAGAATATAATCGGAGAAAAAAATTTAGAATTTATTAGTCATGCTAAAAATTATATGTCTGCAACTTTTTTTACAAAGGCATTAGGGTTTATTTCTGTACCAGTATTTACTAGGCTATTAACACCAGATGAATATGGAATTTTAGCTATATTCTCTTCTGTCATTTCTATTGCAACAATTTTATTAGGTTTAAATTTTAAAGGATCAGTTGTCAGATATTATCATGAAGATAAAAATGATTTTGGACAGTTTATGTTTAGTAATTTTATTTTTTTATTAGTATTTAATATTTTTTCATTTTATTTCATTAATTTATTTAAAAAGGATATTGCAAATTTAATTGGTATTAATGTAAATATATTTATAATTGCAGTAATTACTGCAACTATAAACTTCCCACTTAATTTATATTTATATTATTTAAGAGGAAGTAAAAAAAGTAAAAGATATTCAATCATTTCTGTTTCGAAAAGTATTGTTCTTCTTGTTATATCAATAATATGGGTTTATTTACTTAGTAGTAACAGATATTACGGTAAAATATATGCTCAATTATTTATAACAGTAATATTGCTTCTTATTTCTATTTTTTATTTAGTAAAAATATTTAAATTTAAATTTAAATTTAAATATGTTAAATATGCTTTATCTTTTGGAGTTCCTTTAATTCCTCATGCTTTATCGGGTTTCATACTATCATATTTCGATAGAATAGCTATTAATCAAATCTCTGGTTCATTAGATACTGGACTTTACTCTTTAGCGTATAATGTAGGTATGATTATGAATGTAGTAGTTATGGCAATGAATAAGGCATGGACACCAATTTTTTATGATAATTTGAAAGAAAATAAATTTACTGAAATAAACGATTTAGCATATAATTATGCTAAATATATTTATTTAGCAGCTATTTCTCTAGTTTTGTTTTCTCAAGAATTAGTTATAATTCTTGCAGATCAAAGTTATCATAAAGCTTTAAACTTAGTTCCAATAATTATAATAAGCTATGTATTTGTCTTTCTATATACGTTATATGGTAACTACTCTTTTTATAGAAAAAGAACCGGTTTAATCTCAATAGCAACTTTAAGTGCTGGTTTTATCAATATAGGATTGAATTATTGGCTTATACCTAAATTTGGATATGTTGCCGCTGCTTATACAACTCTTTTTTCTTATATTTTTCTATTTTTATTTCATTATTTCAATGTGAAGTTTGTTTTAAAAGAAAAAATAATTTCTTTGAGTAAATGGCTTCCAAATTTGTTTTTGATTTTAATAATCATTATTTTATATTTGATTTTAAATCAGATTATAGTCAGTTATTTTTTGCTGTTTTTTATTAAATTAATAGTATTTTTTGTAAGTATATATTATTTTATTTTCTGGAAATAATAATTTAATTTTAGGAGAATATTAATGGGGAAAAAATCAATCAAAGAAGTGTGTAACATCATTTGGGGAATAGAAGATGAATATGATTTATTTAATAAAAAAATAAATGATGTATTTTTTTGGAAAATTACTAGATATCATACTTTTAATTTAATTGCTAATGAATTAAGTTTGTTTAATAAAAAAAATGAAACAAAAAAAGAAAAAATTACTTATAAAATATTTTATTTATTTAAAAAAATAAAAAATTACTATTTACATGGTGCTATTAGAAGAAATAACAATAAAGAAATACTTTTGTTTGAGTCTCCCAGAAAGAAAAAAATTGATGGTGAATATATAGATATATACACTCATCAGTTTACAAATAAATTCAAAGGTAGTAATTATGAATTAATTGAAGAGGATTATCATAAAAAACATTATAATGAGCCTTCAAATTTAAGAAGTTATAATGATTACTTTTCACTAAGAAATTTTTTGAAGTATAAATTATTTAGCATAAATTTTAATAATGAAGAAAAAGAGTTTTTAAAAAAAATAAAAGAAGAAATTGAGCAAACTTTTGATATCAAATTAAAAAAGTATAACAATAGTGTAAAAAAAATAATTGGTAATTTTTTATATAAATATAAGTATTACGATAAATTACTAAAAAAAAGAAAGCCGAATAAAGTTTATTTGGTTTGTTCTTATGGAAGTGAAGCTCTTATTAAGGCTTGTAAAGACAATGGTATTAGATCAATTGAGATACAACACGGAACAATAAGCCAATATCATTTAGGATATAGTTTTCCTAATAATCAAGAAATCCCATATTTTCCAGAACAAATCAATATGTTTGGTAAATATTGGTATGAAAGCACACCTATTCCTTTAGAAAAAGAGAATATCAAATTCATAGGTTATCCTTTTATGGAAGACAGGATAAATAAATTTTGTAATAGTATTAATAAAAACAATCAGGTACTATTTATTTCTCAACCTACTATAACAGTTAGGTTAGCAAAAATAGCATATGAATTTGCATTAAATAATCAAAATTATAATGTTATTTATAAACTCCATCCTGCAGAATATAAAAGTTGGGAAGATATTTACCCTTGGTTATCCAAAGGGAAGACATTAAATAATTTTAGTGTTGTAGATTCGGATGAAAAAGATCTTTATGAATTGTTTTCAGAATCAGAGTATCTTGTAGGAGTATATTCGACTGCTGTTTATGAAGGTTTAGTTTTGAATTGCAAAACAGTTTTAATTGATTTACCTGGGATAGATTATATGGAGTATTTAATAGAAAATGAATTTGTTAAGCTTGCTAGTAATTCAGTTGAATTATCTAATAAAATAAATGAAGGTAACTTTACTTCTATTAAAAAAGATTATTTTTTTAAAAATATTACTTCAAAAGGATTAGTGTAAATAATGTTAATAAAAAAAAGTGCTAAAATAATATTAAATAATTTAATAGCATTAAAAAAAAATATAAAAATTGATAAACTCAATTATATGACTTCTCCAAAAACATTAATGAATTTACCGACATATAATAACACAGTTATTATCAATAAAGCCAGGTTATCAGGAGATTTATTAATTGGAGAGGGATGTAAATTTTTAAACGAATTATCATGTTCTAGTAAAGTTGAACTTGGAAGGTATGTTTCTATTAATGGTCCCGGGACAAGGTTAGCATCTAAAATTAATAAAATTAAGATAGGTAGTTTTTCTTCTATTGCTTCAAATACAATCATTCAGGAATATTATCATAAATATGATAGAATATCCACTTACTATATGAATAATAATATTTTTGAAGGGAAAGTTGATGATGATATTTATTCAAAAGGTGAAATAGTTATAGGTGAAGATGTATGGATAGGATCGAATTCAGTTATATTATCCGATGTTAGTATTGGCAGAGGTACTATTATTGGTGCTGGTAGTGTAGTGACTAAAGATTTGCCGTCTTATGTAATTGCTGCCGGAAATCCTGCGAAAATAATTAAAAAAAGATTTTGTGGTGAGGTTATTGAGCTTTTGGAAAAAATAAAATGGTGGGAATGGGATATTGATAAGATTAAGCGAAATAGAGATATTTTTAATTATAGTGAAAAGCAACTCATAAATAATAGGGAAAAGTTACTTGAGCTAGTATAAATTCATATTTAGAAAACATCTTACAATATATTATTAAAAAAATAATTGGATTAGTTAGAAATTAATTACCAAGGAGCGATAGTATGGGATGGCAGGATACCCACAAATTTGTCTTAATGGTCATTTAATCAATAGTTATTATCAAGATTCTCCTCATTATAACCAAAAGTATTGTGATAGATGTGGAGAAAAGACTATAACCGAATGTTTAAATTGTGGAGAAGCAATTAAAGGAAAATATCACTATGATCGGGTAGTTAATTTTACAGGTTATGAGATTCCGTCTTACTGTCATAATTGTGGTGCTCCGTATTCTTGGACTGAAGAAAAAATAAAGGTTGCTAAAGAATATGTTGATTTTATGGAAGAACTTTCGTCAGAGGAAAAGGAAGCTTTAAAAAAGAATATTGATGATATTATTACTGATAGTCCACGAACTAAATTGGCAAGTCAAAAAGTAAAATATTATCTGACTAAAGTAGGTAAAGGCTTAGCAGCTGGACTTAAAGATATTTTAGTTGATGTTGCCAGTGAGACAGCTAAAAAAATAATAATGGAAACTTAAATTTTATTATGTTTTGTTATTTTTAGCTCAGACTTAAATTCTCTTAATCCTTCTGGAGGTCATAAATGACTAAAAAGATAATAGAATTAGATGAATTAAAAAGAATAATTGAAGTCCAGAAAGAATATAAGGAGAGAAATAACGCTATCACTGCTACCAGGAGGAATTCAGAAGGTGATTCAAATCCATTTCCCTTAGGAAGCAATGCTAGAGAAGATCTATATGCTGATTTATTTACAAATGGCAGTACAGTTAGTTATCCTCATGGAAGAGTAGTCCAATATGGAAATAACTATCCTATTAGAACTTTTTACCGCGGAGAGGTTAAAGATTACAGCCGGGGTGAAGATGATTCAAAATGCAGATCATCACTGGGAAGGGAACTTGCTGATTTAGAATCTGAAGAAGCAAGAAAAATTGAATTTTTCAAAGCAAAATTAAAAATACAATCATTTTTAAACTTAATAACTCAATTTAAACAGGTTAGGGAATGGAACTTTGGTACAGTTTTTGCTTATATAATAGCCCAGCACTATGGAATTAGAACTCAGTATCTTGATATAACTGATGATCTTTCAGTAGCATTATTTTTTGCCTGCTGCAGACATGTAGAGAATGGTAAATATCGGCCGATTACTAAAAATGATCTAGAAGATTATGGAGAATATGCTGTCTTATATAGAAAAACTGATGATCTTTTAATGAATCCAGAATCTGCAGCTGATATTAATAGAGTTCTTCCAATTGGCTATCAACCTTTTACCCGTTGTTATAAGCAGAGAGGCTATTATCGATACTATGCAGTCAGGTGATCTCGATGATTTAGTTAATTATGATTTAGTAGCTGACCACGGCTTTAAAAAATTATATTTCAAAAGAACCCCTGAATTTGCAGCAGAAATTTATGAACTTTTCGATGGCGGTAGAGAACTTTTTCATGATCGGTCAATGGAGCTTTTAAGTGGGCTGATTGATGAAATTAAGGCTGGAAATTCTTTTGAAGAAGATACCTTTAATAAAGTTTATGCTAGCTTTGGTGGGTCTGAATCTAAAGACTGGTGGCTGACTAAACTTGCTGCTAATGGGACAGAAATTGGTGAGCCGGCTTTTGAGCTGAGTGATGACTTGAAGGCTGAGATTGATGATTCCTGGGATATTAAAGAATTTGTTGATCAGGAAGGGCTGGCAATTGGTGGTCGGATGGTGTATTATCCATCTAATTAAAATTGATGTTAGGAGTTATATTAATAATGGAAGAGCTTTCTTTGATGCTCCAAAACCAAATTGCTTTATTATTTGATTTAAATATCTTTTCTTTTAGTTCAAGCTATTATACCATTTCTGCATCCTTAAGTGTCTCTATTCTTGCTATTTTTCTTCCATTAAGTATTGAAGTAGTTAATAGACTTACTGATAAATACCAGAGTGATGTTTTACAGGAAATATTTTTAGAAAATGAAATTATAAATTTGATGTTGAAGTTGAATTTAATGAATTTATCTGTAATAATTATTGCTTTATTATTTAGAGATGATAGATTACTTTCTAATAAATTAGATTTTTTGGGTCTCATAAGCTTTTTTATTACAATGACAGTAATTTATTATTTTAAAGATGCCTTTTTATTTTTTGTTAATTTTTCTTCTAAAAAAGACTGGCTGCTTGGGAATATTGATGAAAAAATGAAAACTGAATCAGAAAAAGAAATAACAGATAGAAATTTGTCAGATGAAATGGAATATCTAGATGCAAAAATGAAAATTGTTTTAAGAGAAGTTGGAGAACTTAGCAAAGTAAAGATTAGAAAAAGATTTGATAACCTTTTTCAACAGTACAAGAAAATATTTTCCGGTTATAAATCTATTCGGGAAAAAGAAGAAAATAACATTGGAATTTATAAAACTTTAATTGACCAGTGGTTTTACTTTTACCAGCAGATAAAAGAAAATGACTACGAATCAAAATATTTAGTTGAAATCATCACTGAGTTCATTGCAGCTGAAATTTTTGAGTTTGCTAATCAGGAGAGTTCTGAAACTAAAGATGAAAGTAATTCTGAGCTAGAATATTTATTAAGAAAAATAACAACTCTTTATAAACAGGAATTAAATAGAAGTGAAGATACAGAAAAATCAACTTTGCTATCAATTAGATGGTATAGAGAGTATTTTTATTTAGTTGATGATGAGCAACTGGATGAAAACTTGAATGATCTTGAACTTTTAAATTCTTATTTCAGAAAAACCATCTATTATATTGTCGAAAGTGAAAATGAAAAATCATTTTCTAAATTAATAGAGGAATTAAGTCAAAGATTAAGGATTGAAACCCCTGTAGATGAATCAATATGTTATTCTAATTCATTGCTTCCTGATACCAGTGATGAAATGAAAAAAACACAAAATTTAGAAGAGGAACTCAGTAAAGAGAGAAAAGCAATTTACGATAAGAAAAGTTTAATTGAATGGCAGAATAAACTTCAGAAATATGTAGATGAGATTAATCAACATGCTGACAAAAAAATAATTGAACAGAAACAAATTGATGAAGAGATTAAGGAAGCCCTTAGTTATTTTAAAGTTCGCAATAGATATTCACTTAGTTTATATGCTGGAGCCTGCTGCATTTATTTTGAAAAACATGAATGGCTTAATTACTTCTGGGATAATATAAAAGATAATTACCCAAATTTAAAGCATAAAATTATAATGCCCTATGATTTCAGAAACCTTCTACTGCTGATTATTAATTATCGAGAAATCTCCTATCAAGCTAAAGAAACAGATATAAGATTTTTTGGTCTTTTTAATTATATTCAAGAGTTTTTGATTTTGTTAATTTTTAAGCTAATGAGATTAGAGGAATGTGAAGCTCCAAAGAAGAAAGATATAAGTGGGTTTGATAAGCTGGAGCTAAAGGGTTTATTAGAGGATTTAGAACATCACTTTTTAGAAAAAGATTTTTCAGTTTATGAAGAACAACTTGGGTTGACGGAAGCGGAAATGAAGTCAGAGTTTAATGACTTTAAAGAGAAGATTTTTGGCTTACTTTAGCAGGTAATTTATTATAAATATTGAATTATGTATAAAGAGTTAGAAGCATATAAGATAGCTTAATTAAAAATTAGCATAAGGAGAAGAGCTAAGATGTTATGAAAAATTTCAGCCTGAATGAGAGCAATGATTCAAATAAAATTACTGACAGTGCTGTTCAGTTTCCTTCAATAGATAATAATCAGCTGGAATCTCTGAGGACTTGCTATCAGTTAGAAAATTCTGGTGAGATTTTTGATTATCTAACGGATAAAAGTGATTTACTAACTTTCTTATTAAAAGCAGCTGAAAAAATCCATGAAGTTTTTGCTGACAGTATGGAACTCACTCTGGTTAAAAAATCTGATCCTGAGATTGCGGACTTTGATTATCTAGCTGTTTATATAAACATTTCGTATTTGTCTGTTACTGAAGCCAGGGCTAAATTCAAAAAGTTTAAATATGATTGGTATTTTGATTACAGTGATGGCCTTGATGGAAGGATTGTTTTTCATGTCACCTGATTGAAATTTGATAATACAGTAGAAGTGCGGGTTAACCTGGGGAAATTTTAGGTGAAGAAAAATAATAAAGGGTGATTTTTTGTTTCTGAAAATTATTTTAACAGCAATTTTAATAATAATATTTCCCGTTCTGCTAATCCCACTGCTTTTTTCTGTGATGAATTATCTTCCTGAAATATTTTCACTTCTTTCTTTCAATTTGGGAAGAGAATTTTTTGCAGAAATACAACTAAATAGTTATCTCAGCTTGTATCTTTCAATTATCAGCATTATGGTTTCAGCTATCATTGCAATTTCACTTTTTCGATTTGAAAAAGAGCAGGAGAGAAGAGAGAAAGCAAGGCAGCAGAAGCAGAACAAAGAGATGGTCTTTTTCTTTTTTGAGCGAGCAATTACTCAGGTTTTTAATAGTCAGCAGGAAACATTCTGGGACAGTTTTGATTTTGTGGATATTAGTGATAGTATTTTTGGCAGGATTAATTCAATTAAATCCTTGCTGAGTAATGAACAGTTTATACTGCTCAATAAAATAATTGATAAGTTTAAAAAAATTTATGAACTGGAAAGAGATGATAATTATCCAGTTGTCCGACCTGCTGTTGATGAGCTGATGGAATTGATTACTATACCTGTTTATTCAACCTTTCAATATCATCTGAAACAGTCAAAATCTGTTTTTGATCTTTTAAATAAAGATATTATCGAGCTCTATAATATTTTAGCACCTGACGATAAAGCGAAAATTTACAGTAAGGATAAAATTCTAAATCATGCTGGAAATGTGATTCTAGAAAAGGAAAATGAGCTGTTTAGGGTTTATGATAGCGAAGGTCAAAAGATCTGTGCGGCTGAGTTTGATGAGCAGGGAATTGTTGAAGGTAAAGCTAAAATCTTTGATTTTGAAGGAACTTTAATCTATGATGGTGAGTTTGCAAATCATCAGAGAAATGGTCAGGGTGTGGAATACCTTTATGATAGGATTAAGACTAAAGACGGTACCTGGCAGGATGGAGAACTTGTTGATGGATATATTTATGATGTTTTGTTGACTGATGAGAAAACTCTATTTTGTGATGAAATTAATTACTTAGTAAAAAATGGAGATTTGTTTTCACTTAATAATAGTAATAAATTATTAGTTGGTTGTTTGAAAGTTGAAAATGGAGAACAGTTAATAGATGAAGGTAACATTGAAAATGCTATGGAAGCTTGGAATGAACGTTATAAAAATTAATTTTGTTTTGATCTCATCTTAATTTAAATATATTAATAGTTAGATATAGATTCTTTATTTTGATATTTAAGAATGGTGGTATATAAATGTATATTTCCGAGCTTAATCTTAAAAATTACAGAGTTTTTAAAGAAGAAACTAAGATAGAATTTAATGAAGGGATTAACGTTTTAATTGGACAAAATAATTCCGGTAAAACTACCTTAATTAATGCTCTGTCAATCTTATTTGATCACAGTTCCAGCAAATCAATGACTATTAATGATTTTTCTAAAAATATAACAATTGCTGAATTAAAAGAAAAGCCGCCAGAGATAAAGATTACTGCTATTTTAGAAGAATCTAAAGCTGAAGAAAACTATTCAGATGATCTTGTTACAGTTTCTGACTGGTTAATTGATTTAGAAAGCCCTTATAAAGCAAAAATAACATACCATTATTATCTGCCAGAAAAGGAATTGGAAAATTATCAGGAAGAAATAAATAACCTTTCCAGCAGTAATCCAAATGATTACTGGCAGCTGATTGAATCAAAATTTCTGCGCAAATACAAATATAAAAGATATGTCGGGAACCCTGAACATAAAAATACACTGGATAGTTCAGATTTAAAAAAATTTGATTTTCAGTTTTTATCACCTATTCGTGATGTGGAAAGAGATTTGTACAGCGGCAGCAACACATTATTAAAAGAAGTAATTGACTTCTTTATGGATTATGATATCAAAACTGATAAAGACTTATCTGATAAAGAAAAGAAAGAAGAAATCAGAAAAAACAAAAACAAATTTAATCAAGTAACTAAGCCGTTATTAGAACAGCTTCATCAGCGAATGGAAGCAGGTAAAGAGGAAATTTTAAAATATGCTGATAAAACCGGTGCTTCTTTTGATGGGTCTAAACCAGAGTTTGCAGGAGAACTTTTAGATACAGAAATGTATTCTGCTTTAAAATTAATGGTAGAAGATAAAACTGGTATTCAGATTCCTGCAGACCAAAATGGTCTTGGCTATAACAATTTAATATATATTTCTCTCTTGCTGGCAAAAATGCAGAAGGATGCCTCTGGAGACTATCTGGGGAGTAATGCTAAAATATATTCAATACTGGCAATTGAGGAGCCAGAAGCACATCTTCATCCTAATATGCAGTATCTATTTTTAAAATTTTTAAATGACAATCAGGAAGATGAGGTAAGACAAATTTTTATTAGCTCTCATTCCCCTAATATAACTGCAGCTGTTGATTTAGATGATTTAATTGTTTTAAACAAAAATGAAAATCAAGTCAAAATTTCTTATCCCGGTAGAGTTTTTAGTCAGAAAGAAGATGATCAGGGTTCTAAAAAATATATTGAGAGATTTTTGGATGTAACAAAATCAGATATGTTTTTTGCAGAAGCATTAATCTTTGTCGAAGGTGTTTCAGAATTACTATTAATACCAGAATTTGCAAAGCAGATGGATAAAAATTTAATTGATAAACATATTTCTATAGTAAATTTAGGCGGCAGGCATTTTAAACATTTCTTAAAACTTTTTGATCTCGAGAAAAATGATGCTGCTTTAAATAAAAAAGTAGCCTGTATAACAGACCTTGATCCAGTGAGAAGAAAAAATGAAGAAAATGCTAAATGGAAAAGCTGTAATCCTTTTGCAGTTAGTAATGACGATCAATTTGAATATAAAGAATGTTCGAATGCTACAGTTGATAAATATTCTGAATCTGATGGTAATATACGGATTTTTACTCAGGAGAAAGGTAAAAGTTCTACTTTTGAGTACGATTTACTTTTAAGTAATCCTTATAATAAAGATTTGATAACTGAATCCATGAGCAATCAAGATGAAATTGAAAAAATCATGGAATTAGCTGAATCAGATTCTACTGTTGATGATATACTGGAAGTGATGAATAAAAATAAATTCAAAAAGAAACTTAAGAAGGATCTGGTGAATTCTAATTTAGAAGCTGATGAACTTAGAAAGCATATAGTAGCTGGCAGATTTTTGGATTCTACCAGTAAAGCAGTTGTAGCCCAGGAGTTAGCATTTAAATTAATAAGTGATGATTTAGAAATTAAGATTCCTGATTATATAAAAGAGGCGATAAAATGGATTTATCCAGAGCCATAGAATTAGAAGATAGTGATCAATTAATTGGAACAGAAAATCATTTCAAACTTTGTGCTGGTCCTGGAGCAGGAAAAACCAGGTTTTTGGTTAATCATATTAAAAATGTAATAAAAAATTCAAAGCGATTGAAAAAAGCCAGAAAAATTACCTGTATAACTTATACTAATACTGGAGTTGACACTTTAGCTGATAGACTTAAAAGTTCTTTAGATTATGTTGAAATCAGTACCATACACAGTTTTTTATATAAGAATGTTATTAAACCTTACGGCTGGCTTCTGGAAGATAAATACAATTTAAATATTGCCGAAATTGATGGTCATCAAGATTTTATTGTTCGAATTAGTATTTTAAAGGAATGGTTAATACAAACTAAGCAGCAGTATATAAATGATTATGCACAGCTGCAAAAAGATATGCAAAGAGCAGCTACTTATTTTGAGGATGAAGAGTTAAAGTGGAAATTAAGACAACCTTATGAATCTGCGGTTAGTTTTGATTCAATAATTGAGTATAAAAAATTGTGCTGGCAGCAGGGTTTCCTCAGTCATAATGATGTATTATTTTTAAGTTATAAAATCATTCAAAAATCAGAAGAAGTTAGAGAAGTGTTAAGAGCAAAGTTTCCATATATTTTTGTTGATGAATTTCAGGATACTACTCCTGTCCAAACAGAAATTATAAAAAAACTGGCAAAAAAAGAGACTATTGTTGGTGTAATTGGAGATACCGCTCAAGCAATATATGGGTTTTTAGGATCCAGTGTAGAAAGTTTTATAAATTTTGAATTAAATGATATGCTTTTATATAAGATTGAAGATAACAGAAGGAGTACCGAAGAGATTATTGGTGTTTTAAATAACTTAAGATCAAATAGTGCTTTTAAGCAAAGCAGTCCTAATAACTTAAGTGGAGAAGTTCCTAAAATATTAACTGGAAATTTTAATTCTGCTTATGAGTATGTTGATAACATGCTGGAGGAAGAGTTTTACACTTTAAGTTATACAAATAAAGCCACTAATATGATGCGATTTAAACTGGAAGAATATCCAGAAGTAATAAATTTAAGCGATTTGTTAACTGATGATAGCGATTTTAAAAGGAGGGAACTGCTTTTCAATATAATTAAAGCTGTGGAATCTGCTGCAGATAAAAATTTTAAAGATGGTTTAAGATATATGCTTAGAGCATATCGCAAAAGCAGTAATTTCACTGAAAAAGATGGATTTAGAAATTTACAGAGATTAATTAATTTTTATGATGAATATAAAGATTTAACTCTTAAAAAGTTTCATAATGATTATCTTTATAATTATTTTGATACCAGTAATATCAGCAGCCGAATTGGAAGTAGTGGCGGACCACATGAATTATATAGTAATTTAAAATATAATGAAGTCGCACTGACCATAAATCTTGATAATGATGACAGCTTATATAGAACAATTCATAAAGCAAAGGGTGCCGAATTTGATAATTTGCTGTTAATTATTCCACCTGAAGAGAAAAAATCTTTTATGAAATTTATTTGTGATACTGACTTAGAAAATACCGAGTCACATCGACTTTATTATGTTGCTTTGAGTAGAGCAAAGAAGAATCTTTTTGTTAATTTGCCTAATCTAGATGAAGGCGAAGAGGAGAAGTTAGTTGATGCTGGATTTAGAGTTGAGGTAGTGTAAAGATTATTATTTGAATTAGTATGATTTATGTATTATAATGCACCTCATAGTCAGGGAGGTGTTAAATTTGAAAAATAAATTAATAGATAAGATTACATATAATGATACTGATAAATATTATGATATTGAATATTTAAATCAAAATTATGGTGATAGTTTTTATAATTCATTACTTATTGTAGATTTTAGAAATAGGGTTAAAAAGTTAATTGATGCAATAAATGATAGAGCTAAGTTTAAAATTAAATATAAAAATGAAGATCAATTTAGCGATGTAAAAAAATTTAAATTTAGTTTTTTAAATAAGAATGGTAAGATGAAACGTTATAATAAGAAAGATGAGTTAGACGAATTGAGAGAATATGAATCAGGTATGAGTTTTTCTTTAAATATTGAAATTGAAGATTGTTAAATTTTTATAATTTAGAGGTAAGTGGACACCCATTTACTTCTAAAACATGTTTTAATTTTAAATTTTATTCTTGTTAACTTTGGTTTTGTAAGATAAAATCATTTTAGTTTGTAAAGGAGAAAACATTACCATGGATTGGATTAATGATTTTGAAAATGAATTTAATATTCATGCTCAAAGTGATGAATTCAAGCTGATAATTGGGATAAGACCCTATAAGCAAAAGCTCGGCAATAAAAAATTAGCTGTAGATCTAAGAAATACAATCTTGCAAAACACTTTATATAATGGATTTGATAAAGTAGCTTTTTTAGTTAGAGATTGGATTAAAATTCAATCGAGTTTAGAGATGATGTTTAATTTATTATCTGGCAGCAGCTTTAAATCCCTTAAAATCTTAGCCTGGCTAAGGGGAAATAAAATTACTCCTATTGAATTTGCTAAATATTTACTTAATGCTCATAACCTAATGTTAGTAAATAAGAAAGACTCAAAGGGTAATTGTATTTCTTCTAAAATTACGACCTTAGTTAGAAAAATAAATAGTCGGAATCAAAAGATTAATATTTTATTTGCTGGCAAATATTTTTTAGACGAATTGGTTGAAAATAATGGCATAAAAAATGATTTAGGTTGGGTTTACCATCCTAGTAGTAATAATTTAAATAACTTTAGCAAAATTTATAATAATATCTGGTATAACTTTAATCAAAATGAAGTTAAAAACACTTCAAAAGCTAAAACTGTAAAATTAAATAAATTTATGATTTTTAAATAAGAATTTTTGTCTGGGGGAGATTAAATGGATAAAGAAAACTTAAACAACATCAAAATAGCAATCACAGGAATGGGATATGTTGGTCTACCATTAGCTGTGGCATTTGCTGAAAATGGAATAGATATAATAGGATTTGATATTAATCAAGAAAAAATAAGTAAATACAAAAATGGGGAAGATCCAACAAATGAAATTGGTAAAGATCGATTATCTAAAATTTCAAATATAAAATATACTGCAGATGAGAAGGATTTAAAAGAAGCAGATTTTCATATTGTGGCTGTTCCTACTCCTGTTGGCAAAAATAATGTACCAGATTTAGACCCGGTAACAGGTGCAAGTAGAACAGTGGGGAGAAACTTAAAAAAAGGATCAATTGTTGTTTATGAGTCAACAGTTTATCCGGGAGTTACAGAAGAAGTTTGTGTACCAATACTTGAAGAAGAATCAGGTTTAATTTGTGGTAAAGACTTTAAAGTAGGCTATTCACCTGAGAGAGTTAATCCTGGTGATAAAGTTAATACTGTTGAAACTATTGTTAAGGTTGTTTCTGGTATGGATGAAAAGAGTTTAGAAGTTATTGCTAAAACATATGAGAGCATCATTAAAGCTGGAGTACATAGAGCTCCTTCTATTAAGGTAGCAGAAGCTTCAAAAATAATTGAAAATTCCCAGCGTGATGTTAATATTGCTTTTATGAATGAGTTAGCTATGATTTTTGATAAAATGGATATCGATACTCAATCTGTTTTAGAAGCTGCCGGAACCAAGTGGAATTTCCTTAATTTTTATCCGGGACTGGTTGGTGGACACTGCATTGGTGTTGATCCTTATTATTTAACCTATCGTTCTGAAGAACTTGGTTATATATCTCAGTTAATTTTAAATGGACGTAGAATTAATGATCAAATGTCTAATTTTGTTGCTGAAAAAATTGTGAAGAAAATGATTGAATCTAATGTTAAGGTTAATGGGGCTAAAGTTCTTGTTATGGGCTTAACTTTTAAAGAAAATGTACCTGACTTAAGAAATAGTAAAGTTGCAGATTTAATTAATAGATTGGAAGAATATCATGTTAATGTTCAGGTGACTGACCCGATTGCTGATCCAGAAGAGACAGTTAGAGAACATGGAATTGAGCTTCAAGATATTAAAGATATCAGTGATGCAGATGCTGTTGTTGTTGCGGTTAATCATAATCAGTATAATGAGATGGAGCTAGAGGAATTTAAGAAATTTTATAAAGATGAGATTGATAGACCTGTGTTTATTGATATTAAATCTATTTTTGATAAAAAAGAAGCTGAGAAAATGTATAATTATTGGAGAATGTAGGTGTTATGAAGAAAAAAATCTTTTATTGTGCTTTTAATGACGTTAGTAATCATAAAGACTCTGGGGTTGCAAAAAAAGTAAAATTTCAAATAAAAGCTTTACAAAAAAATAAATTTAATGTTTACTATAGTTTTTTTAATAAAAATATTATTGAATTTAACACTGGGAAAAGGGTTGAGTTTAATAATAAAGTCCAAAAGAAGGTTTTGAAATATCATATAATTATTGATTTTATTGAGGAAGTGGAACCTGATATTATTTACATTAGGTATCCATTATCTGATATTTGGTTTATTAATTTTTTAAAAAAAATAAAGAAAAAAAATAATAAAATTTTAATTGAAATTCCAACTTATCCTTATGATTATGAATTCAAAAAATTACCTTTTTTTTCTTTTACTAGAATTACTGTTTTGATGGATAGATTATTGCGAAGAAGATTAAAAAAATATGTAGATAAAATAATTACTTTTTCTGATAAAAACTCTATTTTTGGTACCGAAACCATAAATATAAGTAATGGAATTGATTTAAGTAATATTCCATTAGCGAAAACTGAACATAATAAAAATAGAGATACAGTTAATTTAATTTCGGTATCTAGTTTGTTGTATTGGCATGGTATTGATAGACTCCTAAAAAGTATGAAATCTTATTATGAAAATAATCAAAATTATAAAAAACTTGACATATTATTAAATGTTGTTGGCGATGGACAAGAAATGGAATATTTAAAAAAGCTCACTAAAATTTATGACCTAGAAAAACAAGTTATCTTTCATGGATATAAGAGTGGAGAAAAACTAGATCAAATTTACTTAAATTCTGATATTGGAGTTGGTTGTTTAGGTAATTTCAGAAAAAATATAGATAAGGTAAAAGCTTTAAAGAACACCGAATACGCTGCTAGAGGATTGCCGATGTTTTATTCTGAAATCAATACAGATTTTGATGATAAACCATTTTCATATAAAGTTTCACATGATGAAAGTATTATAGATTTAAATAAACTAATTGAGTTTTATTATGAATTACAATGTTCTCCTTTAGAAATAAGAAAATATGTTGAAAATAATTTAACGTGGAAACAACAATTTAAAAAAGTAATTAAAGGAATATAAATGATGAATAATAAAAGAGAATTAAAAACAAATAAAAATAAAAATTTATATATTTTTTTATTTGTTTTACTATCAATAATTTTAATATACATTTCTGGATTTCGACCGGTTGGTATTGATAATGATTCATTAACTTATAAAAGGGTAATTGAATCATATATTAAAAATAATAATATTGATTTGCGTTTTAAAGAGCCGACTTTTTGGCTTTTTTCATATATATCTAATCATGTTTTTCATAACCCGGTATTAGGAGTCTTTCTTTTTTATTCAATAATTAGTATAGGGATTAAATTATATTCAATTTATAAATTTTCTCTGGCACCCTTATTGAGTGTTTTTGTTTATGTATGCCTATACTTTATATTACATGAAATGACTCAAATTAGAGTGGGAGCAGCATCAGCAATATTTCTCTTATCAATTCCAGATATAATTGAAAAAAATTTATCGCGATTTTTATTAAAATCAATTTTAGCAATATCATTTCATTATTCCGCTATAATAATGGTGCCATTTTATTTTTTAAATAATTCAAAGATAAAGTTTAAATATTATCTATTTTTACCGATAAGTGGTATTCTGTTTTCTTTCTTTCCACAAATAATGAGACTGTTTATAGAGATTGTTATAAAGTTTTCTCCAACTTTTATTAGTAATAAATTAAGTTTGTATTTAGAGTTAATTAATTTGGGGTTTTATAATAAAATCGATATTTTTAATTTATATTATTCTAGCTTATTTGTAATATATCATTTTATTTTATTTAATCATAAAAAGTTTAAATCTAAATATGATTATATTTATATAAAAATATTAGGTTGGTTATTATTTATCTTTTATGCATTTTCTTTTTTGCCAGTTTTATCGTTTAGAATATCAGAATTTTTAGGTTTGGTATTAATAATCCTTTTACCTAATGCTATCTATATTTTCAAGCAAAAATTATTAATGTATATTGTTATATTAATTTATTCTACTGGAATCTTATATAATTATATTTTTATACAAAAATTAATAAAATGGTAAGTTAAAGGTGTGTATTTTTAATGAATACTAAAATAAATATTTTAATGGCTACATATAATGGAGAAAAATATATTGCTGAACAAATTGATTCGATAATTAATCAATCTTATGAAAATTGGAATTTATTAATAAGAGATGATGTTTCTAATGATAATACTTTAAATATAATTAAGCAGTATTCTAATGTAGATAGTAGAATTAAAGTTATTTCAGATAATAAAGGTAATTTAGGAATAGTCAAAAATTTCGAAGAATTATTGAAACACTCGAATTCTGAATATGTTATGTTTTCAGATCAGGATGACGTCTGGTTAGAAAATAAAATTCAAGTTATTTTTTCCTCAATGTTAAAATTGAAAGAAAAACATGTTGAAGGGAGTCCATTATTAGTTCATAGTGATTCATATATAGTTGACGATAATTTAAATATTATATCTAGTAATTTTATAGGGAAAAGGGGAAATGAAAAAGGGGTTGATAAAATTCTTTTTGCACCTTGTGTTCAAGGTGCATCAATGATGATTAATAAATTTTTGAAGAATATAGTGTTGCCATTTCCAGAAAAGATAAATATTCATGATTATTACATCTCTGTAGTTAACGAGCTTATTGGGAAACGTAGTTTTATAGAGTCTCCTTTAATGTATTATCGTCAACATTCTAAAAATGAAATTGGAGTGAATAATAGCTTATTATTTAAAATAAAAAAATTATTGAAAAGAGATTTTTATCTTTCAAGTTTAGAAGAAAAATTAACTGTTAAAACTATATATAATAAATTTTATGGCAAAATTAACGATAAAGATAGAGATATAATAGAAAAATATTTTTATATTGCTAATAAAAATAATCTTTTTAAAAAGATATTTTATGTTTTTAAAAATAATTTTAGAGCAACTGATGGTCAGGTGGCTTTAATATTTAAAATATTATTTACCAAAGAATTAAGTGATATAGAAAATGTTAATTTTCAGAAAGGGGAGAAAAAATGAAAGGAATAATTTTAGCTGGAGGTTCAGGAACAAGACTTTATCCAGTTACAAAATCAATTTCAAAGCAAATAGTACCTATTTATGACAAACCAATGATTTACTATCCTTTATCAGTATTAATGCTTTCTGGGATCAAAGATATTCTCATAATTTCTACTCCAGATGATTTACCAGTATTTAAAGATTTGTTAGGTGATGGAAGTGATCTTGGTTTAAATTTAGAATATCAGGTGCAGGAAAAACCAAGGGGACTTGCAGATGCTTTTATTGTTGGAGAAGAATTTATTGGGGATGATAATGTGGCTTTAATTTTAGGAGATAATGTTTTTTATGGTCAAAGTTTCACTAAAATCTTAGAAAGAGCAGCTTCTTTAGAAGAAGGCGCAACAATCTTTGGCTATTATGTTAAAGACCCTACAAGTTTTGGGGTAGTAGAATTTGATGACAATGGTAAGGTTTTATCTTTAGAAGAAAAACCAGATGAACCTAAGTCTAATTATGCAGTTCCAGGTCTTTATTTCTATGATAATACTGTTGTAGAAAAAGCTAAAAACTTACAACCTTCTGCTCGAGGAGAACTAGAAATCACAGATTTGAATAGAAAATACCTTGAAGAAGGAAATTTAATGGTAGAACATTTTGGTCGCGGTATGGCTTGGTTAGATACAGGCACACATGATGGTTTATTAGAGGCTTCAAACTTTGTAGAAGCTATCCAAAAAAGGCAGGGCCTATATATATCCTGTATAGAGGAAATTGCCTACAGATTGGGATATATCGATTCTAAACAGCTTAAAAAACTAGCTGAACCATTAATGAAAACTAATTATGGTAAATATTTATATGATATTTCAGATGGCAAAAGAAACTAAATTTAGTAGAGGTGTAAAATGTCTAAATTCAAAAAAATATCTACTCCTATAAAAGGTCTTTATATTATTGAACCAACTGTTTTTAGTGATCATAGAGGTTTTTTTATGGAAAGTTATAATAAAAAAGAATTTACAGAAATTGATCTTGATCTGAATTTTGTTCAGGATAACCATTCAAAATCAGAAAAAGGTACATTAAGAGGGCTTCATTTTCAAACTAAACATGCTCAGGGTAAATTAGTAAGGGCTGTTAAAGGAACTGTATATGATGTTGGAGTTGATTTACGCAAAGGCTCTGATACATATGAAGAATATTTTGGAGTTATCTTGTCAGAACAAAACAAAAAAATGTTTTATATTCCAGAAGGTTTTGCCCATGGTTTTTTGGCATTAAGTGATGAAGTTGAGTTTTTATACAAGGCAACTGATTATTATCATCCAGAATACGATGCAGGCATAGCCTGGAATGATCCTGATATTAATATAGATTGGCCTTTAGAAAGATTTAATTTGACAGAAGCTGATTTGTTATTATCAGATAAAGATAAGGGACTACCAACTTTAAAAAAATATAATGAGGGGGATTAATTTGAATAACTATTTAATTACTGGTGGAGCAGGTTTTATAGGCACTAATTTCGTTAAATATATGCTTAATGAACATGGAGATGAATTTAATCTTATTGTTTTAGATAAACTTACATACGCCGGAAATTTAGCTAATTTAAAAGATGAACTAGATGAAATTGAATTTGTTAAAGGAGATATTTGTAATAAAGAATTGATAGAATATATTTTTGCAGAATTTGATATTGATTATGTAGTAAATTTTGCTGCAGAATCTCATGTTGATCGTTCAATAGAAAATCCACAAATTTTTTTGGAAACTAATATTTTGGGAACTCAAAATTTGATGGATGTGGCAAAAAAGTTTTGGGAAGAAGATAAAAATCAATATAAAGAGGGAGTTAAATTTCTTCAGGTTTCTACTGATGAAGTATATGGTTCATTGGGAGAAACAGGTTACTTTACCGAAGAAACTCCGTTAGCACCTAATAGTCCTTATTCTGCCAGCAAAACAAGTGCAGATACGATGGTAAGAGCATATAATGAAACATATAACTTTCCGGCGAATATAACAAGATGTTCAAATAATTATGGTCCTTACCAGTTTCCCGAAAAACTAATTCCACTTTTTTCAACAAATGCTATGGAAGACAAAGAACTGCCCATCTATGGTGATGGCAAAAATGTCAGAGACTGGTTACATGTTAAAGATCACTGCAGAGCTATAGATACAGTTTTAAGAAAAGGTGAAATTGGTGAAGTATATAATATTGGTGGTAATAATGAAAAAACCAATTTAGAAATTACTGAAGCAATTTTAAATACTTTAAACAAACCAAAAGACTTAATTAAATTTGTTAAGGATAGATTGGGACATGATCGCAGATATGCTATTGATTCTTCTAAAATGAAAGAAGAATTAAACTGGGAACCTGAATATACATTTGAAGAAGGAATTGCTGAAACTATTCAATGGTATATAGATAATGAAGACTGGTGGCGTAACATTAAATCTGGTGATTATAAAGATTATTATCAAAAAATGTATACTGATAAATAGATTTTTGAGCTGGAGCGATGCTATTGGCAGCTTCAGCTTTTATTTTATTAAGAGGATTCTCGGCTAAAGCCATAAAACAATAGAAAAAAAGTAAATTATTTCAATAAATTAGTTAAAGAATTGAACTTTGAAAACTCCATACTGAAACTAACTATTTCTATAAAAATTAAGCTAAAAATGGGCGAACTTCTCCCCGGGACCTGTAAGCTAATTTTTTAAAATAGCTTTAGAATAATCTATTATACTGGATTTATTTATGCTGCTCTGTAATTAAACCAGGTGCTGATCCAGTCTTCTGGAGCTATAGCTGATTCTTTAATCTAGGCATTAGCATGGATAGCTGCATCTCGCATGATTATCCTGATTAGCCAGCGGGATTTGGAGCGAACATTATCATTTTCCAGCTCATAATCTGTTTTTACTCGGCTGTTGCGCCTTTCGGAAGAAGTTCTTTTCATCATTGTATTTTTCCATTTACGTGAACCGCGTGGAGTGGTGGTAAATATGCGATTATCCCATTTGGGTTTGGTATAAACAGTACGTCCATAATCAGAGTCAGAGCAGTTAAAAATTGGACAATTACAGTTTTTGAGGACAACATGGG
>Ga0208551_10032_pt1 | contig 27111 bp, 25 predicted proteins | sample Wag4S2015_5_14_FD_187360 | JGI IMG/M metagenome (GOLD analysis project Ga0208551, IMG submission 187360) | Deep subsurface shale carbon reservoir microbial communities from Ohio, USA - Utica-2 Time Series 2015_5_14 (SPAdes) (version 2) ... | reverse complement strand
TTTCCTGCTGGCTATTAAAAGCCTGAGTAATTGCTCTTTCAAAAAAGAAAAACACCATCTCTTTATTTTGCTTCTGCTGCTGTTCTTTTTCTCTTCTCTTCTGTTGTCTTTCAAATCGAAAAAGTGAGATCGCAATAATAGCTGAAACAATAATGCTGATTATAGAAAGATATAAGGTGAGATAACTGTTAAGTTGTATTTCTGCAAAAAATTCTCTTCCCAAATTAAAAGAAAAAAATGAAAAAACATCGGGTAAGTAATTCATCACAGAAAAAAGTAGCGGGATTACCAGAAAAGGAAATATTACTATAAAAATTGCTGTTAAAATAATTTTCAAAAACAAAAAATCACCCTTTAATCCTACTTCTAACCTAATCTTATAATTTTACCTAAATCCTTATTCTGTACTAATAAGGATGGTGAAACAAAATAATAATTAGCTGAATGTCCACCATCAATATTACGAGATCTAATCTTTAAAACAACACCACTTTCATAATTTTCAAAATCTCTAATTATATTTTGAATTTCAGACTTACTACATCCCGTTTTTTTATTAATTTCACTAATACTTACTTTAACTCCATAAGCTCTTCTGGTGAAATCATTAAAAAAATTCCCTAATTTATCAATACTAATATTATTTTTTTCTAAGTCTAATTTTGTGAATTCAGATAAACTTTCAATAAAGTAACGAAAAATATTACCCCTTGCTGGCTTTTCTTCTAAAAATTTTTGAAAGCCAGTTAATTCCATATATAATGGTTTAGAAAAACGCAAATTAATCACTCCCTATTTAAAATTTATAATACAAAAATAATTTCTAAACTTTAATTCTATCACTAATCAATTCAAATTCATTTTTGAACCACGCAGAACTTGGATGATTCCCTTTCAGCAAAATAAAATTATTATCCTGTTTGCACAAAGAAGTATCAACAAAGCCCCACAATGGATAAATATACTTTGCCTTTGATTTGCAACCATCAATAAAATTAAAACAAAAATATAATTCCGATCCCTTTTTATACAAATTTCCATAACTATCCTGAATCATATTTTTATCAATTTCATTAATAAATTCAATTCTAATATACTTTAAGTCAGCTTTAATATTTGAATGATATAAAGGATCATTTTCGTGATTTCCTCTAGTACATAAATTTAAAACTATATCTGGATTATAATTATCAATTCTATCCTCAAAATCACCTTTAAGGCCATTAAACCACAAATTAAGCCAGATTCTATCTCTATAATATCTAGTGTCAACACCTAAACTACATTTATACTGTATAGCATTCATCAAAATGACTTTATATCTACCGTTTAATATTCCTTTATTGTTCTCATTAAATTTTCTAAGCTTATCAGTTAAATTTTTTTCTAACTTAGTACCAGTAATTCCTCTTGCTGGCCCCAGAGGAGTACCGTCTGCTTCAAATTCTTTGTTGTGAGGACTTTCCAATACAATACATAAAACTTTTTCATCATTAAAACTTTCTAAATCTCTTCTTATCTCTTCATCTAATTTATTTCTATCTGAACAAATATAATCTTTGGTTAAGTTTACAGAATTACTTTTAATTTCAATGTCTCCAACATATTCATCTGGGCACTTGTTATTAAGCTTTGAAAATATACATTTCAACAATTCTCGATTATTCTTAGTTAACATAATTTCAGCTCCAGTCTAAAATAAGATGAAATGAAAACAATCGTAATTGTCAAGTAATTCTTTACACTTTTCAATTAGCAGCCGTCACATTTTTTAGCTTAACAAAAATAATTACACATTAATTATATTCATTATTAACATCTGATATATTTTCTAATAAGTCTTCTATGTTTTCTATTAAGTTAATATGTTTTTCTTTATGTCTACCCTCTTTTACTGGTATCCAATCAATTAAAAACGAACGATAACCGGCTAAATAATTTATTAAATCATCTTTATTTAAAAAATAACTTGAGCCAATTTTATCTCTATATAAAAATTCATGCTCATTTAAATAGCTTACAAAAGACTGATTATCTGGCTTATTGTTATATAAAAATAAAACTTTTGAAATATCTTTTTTTCTTTTTCGAGATAATCTAATATTATTTCCAACCACAAATCCATTCAATGATATTTCATTTTCATCTTTAATAGTTTTAGAATAATTTAATCTAAAATCTTTATCTTTTAAAATATAACTGACTTTCTTGAAAAAATTATTTTTATGTAAATTAGAATTAGTTGAAGAAAATAGTAAATCATCTGCATATCGACTATATTTTATATCTAATTTCCTACAATACCTTTGTAATCTAATATCTAATTGTCTAAAAACTATATTAGATACAACAGGCGAAGTTACCGCTCCTTGTGGCAAAAAATTTTCTAAAGTAACTATACCATTTATTATTTCAATTATTGAATTACCATTTTCAGCTTCATTAACTTTTATGTAATAATCTAAAGTTTCTTCTATTAAGTTAGAATTTATGGATCCAAAAAAGTCTTTAATATCCAATCGAAGATAATAATATGTTTTATTATTTTTATCATGAATATGCCTTAATAAAAAATCTTTATATGAATAATCTTTAACAAAACCATATACATGATCAGCAATTGGAATTTGAGACAAAAAGTTATTAACTAGGTGTTTTTGCATTTTATATAATTGACTATTATTGTCAATACTATAAATTATTCTTTTACCATTACTTTTTGATATTTCATTTTTCCCATAGTGGTTTTCTTTGTTTGCAATGATTTCTAATAAATTTTCCTTATCAATTCCTTCCAATATATTATTATAAAAATATTTTTCATTAAATATTTTAATAAAAATTCACCTCAATATATAAAAAATAGGATGAGTACCTTCTCAAGACCCGCGAATGCGGTCTTAATGTGTTAAGCTCAACCTCAAAATAAAATAAGAGTAGCTTAAATTGTACTTACTTATTACCCTGGCTTTATTTTCCGCATATATCAATTAGCCCTCCAAATTTCTACAATGTCAGACCATCAATAGCTTACTCATAGAATAAAAATACATCAGGGTTTCCCGTGACATAACCGGTTTGGGAATTACTACTCATCCTATTTTTTCTAAATTATATAAGACTACTGATCTTATTCAACAAATTAGTTAATTCAGGAAAATCATTTTCAAATTTTTCTTTACTAAAATTTTTATTATGCTTATCAAAATAATAATTTAAGAATCTAGTCATCCATCCATCTGTTTTACTAAAGCTACCCCATACTCTTTCTACAATTTCAAGTATTTCTTCTGCTTCTTCTTTTTCAAGTTCTCCCTTATATTTTTCTATATATTTATTTCTATCAACATCATTATCATTTTTTCTATACTTAAATTTTTTTTGACTATTTAATTTTCCTTTTACTATTAATCTAAATATTGTAACTTGAAATTCAGGATCTTTTGTATACTTATCAAATATTATTTCTAAGTCATCACTTAATGAATTATCCCCTTTATTTCTCTGTTTAATCCATTTATAAAAAATATCATAATTTGCTCTATTTATTAAAACTCCTTCTATAGTTGTATAATTTACAAAAATATTATATTCCATAAAGTAGCTTTTTATTTGGTCTTGCAGATAATTAAATTCACCTAAATCTTTTCCAATATATAAAAACTTATCAAAGTTATAATCTTTATTTAGTAGTCGTTGAATTCTTTTATGGTGCTTTAAAATTCTTTTTCTTTCAGCACCATAGAGATATTTTTCTTTAATTTTTATATTATCATTTGAATCTTCGCTATTAATCCTTAATAAATTTAAATCTTTATTTCTTTTTTGAATAACAAATCTTTTCTGACTATATTGTATAACACTATCCATGTCAACTACAAATAAATGGGGAACTGCATAAGAATTCTCATTTGGAGTTAATAAAGCTTCTTTTTTGATTTCTGATAAATTATGGTAGAATTCAACTTTACTTAAACAGGGATATAAATTCAAAATATTTTCATTTAAAAATAACTCTAAATCGGAATCACCTTCTAAAAAGACAATTGCTTTAGCAAATAAAAGACTTGCTTCTCTATCAGTTATTATATTATATTGACTTTCTAATTGAGTAGTTTTCATTTTTGAAATACCAGAATAATTATTTTTTAATATAAAATGAAATATATCTGAGTTCTCTTTTTTCAACAAATGTTTTATAAATCTAGGGGAATGGGTAGAAACAAAATACTCAATACCACAATCAGTACTTTTTGCAATTTTCTTTGACAATCTATCTATAAAATTATTATGTAGGCCCATTTCAGGTTCATCAATCAAAATTATCGGTTCAACCAACTTTTTTTCAGCAATTTTTTTAACTATATCAATTACTATTTTCAAATACTCGAATAAGTTTGTACCGTCAGAATAATAATCAAAAGCTTTATTATCTTTTTTTAATGTTTTTCCACCTAGATGCAATTGAGATAAAATAGTGAAAATTTCTTTCGTGTTAAATTCTTTCAAATTTATATCTTCATCTTTTAGTTTTGTTTTTAAAAACTTTATTATCATTTCATTTTCTTTACTAATTAATCTATCTTCATCATCACTGAATCCGTTTATTAAATCTGAAATAAAACCATTTATTTGTGTTTTAGATTTAATATTTAATCTACTTAAATCTCCAATTATATTCCAGAGCAATTGCCAATCAGAGGGATCAATATTATTAGTTCTATAAAAATAAAAAGGATATAAATTTTTTAATGCTCTTCTGATTTCAAATTTTTTATTCCAGATTGGTTTTTCATCTTTATACTGTTTTAAATTTAAAACAATTGTATCATCTGTTAAAAAATCAGATCTGTCAACATATTCCTCCAGATCTTTTGAATATCTATTTTTAGCAGGATCAAAACCATCCATAGTTAATAAACTCAGATCATATTCAACGGTTATTTCAAAGTATTGACTATATGGATTATTTTTATCACGAAGCTCTTCATTAAAATTATCTTCTGTTAAATTACTATAAAAATAATCTAAAGCTTTTATTATATTCGTTTTGCCTGTACCATTTTCTCCAATCAACAAATTAAGATCATTAATGTTTAATGATATATCTTTAAGGGACTTACAATTTTTAAATTTAACAGACTTTATAGCCATAAATATCATTCCTAATAATATATTATTGTAAATCTCTTATTTGCTTTGCTGGTACATTTTTCGTTTAGTAGGGCACCAGGACTTACTAAAATTTTATTTTTTAAAAACTAAACCCGAATAACCTTCCTTCATCCTTTTCTCTATCATCTAGAGTAATACAAACTTCTTTCCCTTTAATCTCATATAAATCCCCTTCACTAGTCCGAGGAATATCATCTTCTAAAGCAGTTAAAATATATTGTATATCATATTTATCACAAATTTCTCTTATTGTATCTAAATATCTGATTTTTTTAGTATCAGACATTGATTCAAAACTCCCATCATGATATGTGAATTCAAAAAATCTTTTATCATTATAATTAATTAATACAGCTAAATCAAAACATACACATAACATTTTTTTATAAGAGTATCCTTCTGATTTCGAAGTTAATTTATCTTCATCTATGGTTGTAATTTTAGCTTTAAACTCAATATTATCTGAGTTATTTATCTCGTAATACAATATTGCAGTTTCATCTAAAATTTTATCAACTAAGTCTGTAAAAGTACTCTGTATTGATTCATATAATCTGTTACTTGAACCAAACTCTAATTTTTCTTTAGATATAACTTCTTCTAATTCAGCTTCAAGTTTTTGTTTTTTATCAGATATTTTCTGTAATTTATCTAAATTATCCAGTTTATTAGATATTTCACTTATTTCATTTTCAAGTTCAACTAATTGTGATTGATATTTTTTAAATTTAGCAAATGAATCTTTTTCTTTTAATACTGATAAAATTTCATTGCGTTTATTATTTAACTCTTCTAATTTGAATAAAATATTATTTAATTGCTTTTTCTTTTTTTGCAAATTTATCTTTAAAAAGTCGCTTCTTTCTTCAGTGATTTTTTTATTAAAAGCAATTAATTGATCATAGCTTTTTTCTAATTGATCAGGAAAATATATATTCATCTCTTTAAATAACTTTTTAACTCTTCCCTTATCAAAATTATTATTTTTGTTTAAAGAATCTTTGATCTGTGATATGTCATATTTCAAATTATATTCCTGGGTATTTAACTTAGATATTTTAGTCTCAACATCTTCAACCAATTCTTTATTTAAATCTCTTTCTTTAAAGTAAAAATCAAAGTTATCTAATTTTTCCGCTACTTCATCCCTTTTCTTCTTTTTTGCTTCTTTTAAAGTTCTTAATTTATTAAGATCTCCTATTGTTATATTTAATTCGGCTTCCATATCTTTTATCAATTTTACTTTATCATTTATTTCTTTTTCATATTCATATTTTTTATTTACTAATTTCCCATCAAATCCCAACAACTCTACTAAAGCTGGTTTCCAGCTTTTATCTTTTCCGCGAAACTTAGACAGTTTAAAAACTTTATCATAATCATATTGAGTTCTTAAAAAATAAGTAATATACTTTCTGTAATTATAAGACAAAATTTCATTAAAGCCAATTAATTTATTTAGTATTTCTTTTGGGTTTTTATCTGACTGATTAGAGGTTAGTGGTAATTTATCATAATCCCAATCAGTTTCATCTACATAATTTTGTTTGCTGTTTTTATGTCTTTTAAGATATATTTTTGTATTATTTGATACACCTCGTTTAATAGTTATATACTCGGCTTCATCTAATTTTAATTCCATAAAGAAAATATGATTTTTAAATTTAGAATAATTATCTTTAATAAAATGACCTTTTTTCAATTCTTTTAAAAAAAGAAAATCTATTAGTTCTATTAAAGTTGATTTACCTAAATTATGAGAATCAGAATCAAGATTTTCTTTATTTGTAATCTTCCCAAGAACAATATTTAATCCATCGTTAAAATCAATATCTTCAAATCTATTATCATTAGAATATATTTTAGAAATTTTCATTTAATTAACACCACTCGATCTTCCTCTTTATTATATTCAATAACGCCTAAAGCAAAAAGAAAGGTCAATGAATCTAAATAAAGTTCATTTATTTCTTCATCAACTTCATTACATATTTTATTATATAATTCATGATATTTTATGCTTTTATCATCCAAACTGTCAAAACAATTAATAATTAAACTGCTTATATTTATAACAGACAATTTTAAATTCATGTATTTATGTGGCTTTATCATATTTTTCACCTATATCACATTTATAGTACATATAATGCAAAAATATCCATATTAAATTTTTTGGAAATCTTAAATTGTTATTACTTTTTTCAACAATATATGTGTAAAGAGCATCAAATATCTTATCAAAATATTCAAATTCAGTTCTATTACAAACTATTTTATTGTTTAATTCTTCAGCTGTACTTAAATATTTTTTAAGATATTTTTCGTTCCTCCTATCATGTAAGAAGTCTTCAATTTTTTCAAAATGGTTTATGCTATTCTCTTGAATATGTTTAAAGCATCTTTCAGATAAATTATTGATTTCATTTTTTTGCTCAATTTCTGGTCTGTAAAAATCTTCGTTGTTTTCAATTATATTACTTATTTCATCCACTTCTTCAGAAAAACATAAAATTACCTCTTTTATATCATCTTCAAAAAATCGTATAGGATAAGGATCATAATTAAATTCATTATTCACTATATCTCTACCTGCTAAATTGTTATTATTTCCTATAATCCATTGTCTAATTTTATCGATCATTTATATCGCGTCCTGCAACATTATTATCTTTGCCGAGTGTAGTTTGTTTGCCGACCTTATTGGATTTATCTATATCAATTTTATTTGTAATTTTAACTACTTTATTAGCAATAAATAATGTTATTAATAAAGAAAAAATTGAACAAATTCCGGCAATAATATTAAACCAAGCCATCTTAATAACACACTCCCTTTAATTTAAGTTATTCTTTAACTTAACGCTTCAACTTTTTTGACAAACATTGTTTAGATCAGCTGTTTTTAACAAATAAATTTAGATGTAGTGACAGGGAACAGTAAATTTTGCTGTTAGGCGAAGTCAAAAGTTAATATTTTGATATTGTTTTTATAACTTTCTTTTCATATTTGTCCATTACTTTTTTTATTCTAAATGTATTTCCAGATATAATTTCAGTACTGTAACCTTTATTTGATAAAAACTCAATTAACCAATTTAAAAGTCTATTATTTTGAATTAAAGAATTCTAATTATCAACTTCACTTATATACCCACTTAATTCCTCAGCTGCAGATTGAGCATCTTCTAAACTAACATGAGGTTTTAATTTAACAATTTTTTTTGCGATCTTAAAATTATCAGTAATACCTTCAGTATTTCTAACATATAAAGCAGTTGCTACCTTTTCAAGTTCTTTAACAGATTTATTAGCTAATCTGTCAACTACAAAACTAAGTTCTCTATCATATTCTCTGATTAAATTATTATATTTGTTCTCCAATAAATCAGCTCTTTTACTCGGTTTAAATGAAGCACCAAAAGGTCTCCGTGGTTCCATTACTATAAAATCATCCGCCCTTAAAGCACCAAGTTCATCCCTTAAATCAAAAGAAAATGGCCCATGTTTATATAAAATAAAATCGTAGTTTAATTCAATATTAAAAAATTCTTCCAAAAAATATGTGCATTTTTGTATATGAGTTTCTCCAGTCCAACTGTCCGCATTCTGCATTTTGCGAATCAAAGCAACAGTTAAAGCCTTCTTTTCCTGGATATTTAACATTTTAAATATCATCCTCCTTTAAAATTGCCTCTTTATTAGCTTTTAGCCATTCATCTGCATCTTTTTTTAAATCAGAATTTATAAAAACAAAATCCACTTTCACAACTGGAATATTATTTAGAGCATCAGATATATTAACAGAAGACTCAACTTCCTCAGTATTTAATAAAACAGGAAAATCATATGTACCCCCGGTAGGATGATAACTATCATATCTTACATTCTCTTTCCCAAATTCTTCTTTGGCAGCTTCATAAATAGCTGTATTGGGATCAATATTAATCTCCATATCGCCTGGATTAGGAGAATATAATACTTTAAAGTGATTTCTTTCTAAAATTCTTTTTGCATCCTTATGACCTGGTTTATCCTCATTGTTTAATGCTTCCCGCATAGCAACTAAGATTTTATTATCAGTTAAATTTAAATGAAATTCCAGATCGTCAGTAATTTTATCTTTTCCAAGCCAGGATTTCATAAAATCTTTTAAATGTATATCATAAATTCTTCTAACCCGATGCATATAAACCTGAGTAAACATATAATATCTGGCCAGTAATAAAGATTCGGCTGTATGAATACCTCCAATTTCAATCCCCAGTGCGGGTTCTTCAGTTTCTGCATATTCTTTAGGTAAAATTCTTAAGGTATCAATTAAACGAAAATGATCAAAGTTTCCATAAGCAACCCCAGCATGATAAGAATCTCTTAAAAGATAATCAATTCTATCTACACCAAAAGAATCACCAGTTATTATTTCTGATAAGATGCTTTCCCAGTCTGAAAACGTAAGATCCGGTAGTTCTTTGGGCCCGACTGCTAATTTTTTGATATCATCTGTTCTCAAAGGTGGTGTCATTTCCTGCCAGATTTCTTCAAGCTCATCTATAATATTTGCAGTAAAAGTTTCATGACTGCAGCCTTCTTCCATAAGTTCTTTTTCTGCTGCATGTGAAAAGGGAATATGACCAAGATCATGACATAAAGCAGCCATTCTAATAACTTCTTTCCAATAATTCCTTTTGACTGAATCATTTACTTCCGGAAATTTATCTTTTATTTCATTATGAATATTTTCAGGGTCAGTGACAACATCATAAACTCTACTTGCCAGTTCCATGACACCTAATGAATGTTCAAAGCGATTATGAGTTGCTCCTGGATAAACTAGATATGTTAATGCTAATTGGTGAATATAGCGCAAACGCTGAAATTGAGGAGAATCTAAGACTTTCCTTTCTTCCGAAGAAAGTTTAATGAAAGTGTGTATAGGGTCTCTAATCTCATGAGTTAGCTTCATATAATTTCCCCTTTCACATTAACTAATTTATAAGAACATTATAAAACAGATGTTCACAAAAAGCAAGTTTATTTTATTTTCTGAAAATAATTTTATGAATTAACTATCCTCATTAACTAATCTAATAGAAGATAGTCTGCCACATAAATAAGTGACAGTCCACTAATTATTATGACTGGAGTTATTATAATACAGTAACATAATTAAATCAACTCTTAGAAAATTATCAATTTTTTACAAACAATCCTCAAGACCTTCTGCTTCCAGAATGTTTCTGATCTCTTTAACTTCCTGGGCTCGCTTTTTATCACAGATTAAAATAGCATCTTCTGTATCAACTATCACTACATCATCAAGTCCAATGGTAGTTACTACCTTATTAGGACTGTGAATAATAGAGTTAGTAGTATCTATCCCGTAATGTTTACCAATTACTACATTACCATCTTCATCGACTTTTTTAACTCTTTCTAAAGCCGGCCAGCTCCCGAGATCATCCCAGCCAAAAGAACCAGGAATAACGAAGATATCATCTGCTTTTTCCATAATTCCATAGTCAATAGAAACACTCTGCATCTTTTCGAATTCATCTCTAATTACTTTTTCGGCTAAATCTGTTCCTAAAGCACCTTTTATTCTCTCTAAAGACTCAAACATCTCAGGTAAATGGGTCTCTATATTAGATAGAATACTGCTTAACTGCCAGATAAACATCCCACTGTTCCAGAGATATGTTCCTTCTTCTAAAAACCCTTTAGCAGTGCTTAAATCAGGTTTTTCAGTAAAGTTTCGGACTTCAAATACCTGATCACCATCTATGGTATGTAATTGATCACCAAAATGAATATAGCCATAACCTGTTTCTGGATGAGTTGGTTCTAAACCAATAGTAACTAAGTTTTTACCGGTAGCTGCAGTCATGATTGATTTTCTTAAAATATCTATAAATCTTTTTTGATCTTTAATTAAATGATCGGCCGGTAAAACAATCATTGTTGAGCCAGGGTATTTATCTTCAATAACTACTGAAGATAAACCTATACAGGCAGCTGTATTCCTTTTCATTGGTTCTACAATTATGTTTTCTGCTGGTATACCATCCAATTGTTTTTTAATTGCTTTTTGATAGGCTTCATTAGTTGCAATAAAAACCTGTTTTAAAGGAATAAGTTCATTTATTCTTTCTACAGTTTCCTGCAGCATTGTTTTTTGATCATCATTTAGCTTCAAAAACTGTTTTGGATGGTCTTTTCTGCTTAAAGGCCAGAATCTGGTTCCTTCTCCTCCAGCCATAATTAGTGCTGTTATCATTTGAAATCAACTCCGGATAAAATTAATAAACATTTTATGAATCTAATTCTTATACAATTTTGCCTTCAATAAATATAATATTTTTCTTAAAGGCTTTAAAAATATCAAGTATGGAAAAACATCATTCTTTTTCAAAGATATAAAAGCTTCTTTATTCCCCTGATAAATAGCTTTTAAACTATTATTACTGGTACCTTCGATTCTCATTTTTACTAAAGTCTGATTTAGATAACTCAATTTTATATTATTTTTTTCAATAAATCTACAAATCAAATCAAAATCTGCTGCTATTTTAAAATCTAAATCAAAACTACCATACTTATCATATAATCTTTTCTTAGCAAAAAAAGAAGGATGAGCAGGAACCCATCCATATTTTAATTGTGAAAAATATTTATTTGAATCAGTTTTCCACAACCTACTAATTTGATTTAAATCATCTCTTTTAACCATAGCAACATTGCCATAACATGCATCGCAATGTTCTTCATTAAAAACTTCAATAACATTTTCTAAAACATTATTATCTGCATACACATCATCAGAATTTATTGTAGCTATAATATCACCGATTGCTAAATTAATTCCCTTATTCATCGCATCATAAATACCTTTATCAGTTTCAGATATCCATTTCATTCTTCCATTAAATTTAGGTTCATATTCTTTAATTATATCTAAAGTATTATCTGTAGATTCACCATCAACTATAATATATTCAATATTGTCGTATGTCTGGTTTAAGACTGATTCTATAGTATCTCTAATATAGCTTTCACTGTTATAACAAACAGTAATTATTGAAATTAAAGGTTTGATATTCTCTTTATGCACAATTATAACCTCACATACTAATAATTTTCTTTAAACCACTGATATGTATCTTTGATGCCTTCTTCCAATGATATCTGAGCTTCCCAACCTAGGTCATTGAGTCTGGTAACATCTAAAAGTTTTCTGGGAGTGCCATCTGGTTTAGATAAATCATTCACTATTTCACCTTCAAAACCAACAATATCCTTAATCAACTCTGCCAGTTCCAAAATAGAAATATCCTTACCTACTCCAACATTGACAAACTGATCTCCTTTATAGTTATTCATTAAGAATAATAAAGCATCTGCCAGATCATCTACATGCAAAAACTCTCTTCTTGGTTTTCCTGTTCCCCAGATAACTACTTCAGCTTCATTATTAATCTTTGCTTCATGAAACTTTCTGATTAAAGCTGGTAATACATGAGAAGTTTCTAAATCAAAGTTATCATTAGGTCCATAAAGGTTGGTAGGCATTGCAGAAATAAAGTTAGTATCATACTGTTTATTGTAATGTTCACAGAGTTTAATTCCTGTTATTTTTGCTACTGCATAGCCTTCATTGGTAGATTCTAGTTTACCAGAAAGAAGATAATCCTCTTTCATTGGTTGATCTGCAAATTTAGGATAAATACAGGAACTACCTAAAAATAATAATTTCTTAACATCATTTTGATAGGCGGCTTCTATTACATTGCTCTCTATCATTAGATTATCATATAAAAATTCAGCTGAATAGGTATCATTAGCCTGGATACCACCAACTTTAGCAGCTGCTAAAATCACATATTCAGGTTTTTCTTCTTTAAAAAACTCTTCTACCTTTTCCTGTCTTCTTAAATCAAGTTCAGAAGAAGTTCTATAAACTAAATTATTATATCCTTCTTTTTTTAGCTTTCTCATAATAGCTGAGCCAACTAAACCTCTATGACCGGCTACATATATCTTTGTATTTTTTTTCATTTAAAACATTCCTTTCACTTTGATATTTAAATATCTCCGTGTTCTTCTATTGCTTCTAAATCAGATTGAACCATTAATTGTACTAATTCTTTAAATTTAACTTCTGGTTCCCAGCCCAGTTCTTCTTTAGCTTTTGTTGGATCTCCAATTAATAGGTCTACTTCTGTTGGTCTAAAGTATTTAGGATCTACTTTTACTAATACTTTACCTGTATTTTTATCTATTCCTTTTTCGTCTACACCTTCACCCTGCCATTCTATCTCTACATCTACATGGCTAAAAGCAGCTTCTACAAATTCTCTTACTGTATGGCATTCTCCTGTAGCTATCACAAAGTCTTCTGCAGTATCATGCTGTAACATCATCCACATCATCTTGACATAATCTTTAGCATAACCCCAGTCTCTTTTTGCATTCATATTACCTAAATATAATTTATCCTGTTTACCCTTGGTTATTCTAGCAACAGCTCTGGTTATTTTCCTGGTTACAAATCTCTTACCTCTTCTGGGTGAATTGGATACAACTATATTTCCGATACCAGCCATAAATTTACCGCTTGCCGTTTCTAAATCAAATACCCATTCTGGTTGTTCATTATCGGTTATAATTTTTTTAACCTTATTTTTTGATTTAGCAAAATGATGCTCAGAAACTGCATGACCACCATTTTCTATTTTACGAATAAAGTCTCTAGAAATCCCAGTCTTTCTATTGATTTCTCGCTGTCCTGCCCCTGCTGCTGCCAGTTCTTTTACCTGGTCTTCTTTTTTTGAATTATCAACAGGAGAAAGTAGATTGATAGAGTAATAACCGTAATAGTTTTCATCTGGCTCAAATGTTATATTAAAATCCTGTCCTGTTGTCTGATTAATTAAAAATATTAAACCCTGTGCTAAAATAATTGAATTGGTTTTAAAGTTTTTAAATTTATAGGTACAGGGATTAGATTTTAAGCCATCAGCTTGATTATAACCTTCTAAAAAACTAAGTTGAATATTCTCAGGAGCATTTAGAATCCTATCAGGGATTTTTTTATATTTATCATTAGTATATATTTCTTTTTGAATATAACGAAGATAAGAATTATTCCCGATTAAACTGGCTCTCTTTGAACTACCGTATTCTGTATTATAATTTTTAATGGTTAGTGTTCCCTGAGCTACTCTGCTCCATAAACCTTTGAACTTTTCCATGATTTTCTTATCATTGCAGGAAAAAAAGCCTTTACCCTTTTCACTAATAGAACCATCGCCAACCATCATCCCTAAAAATTCAGCTTCTTCCAGGGAGAGTGCAGTAAGCTCTTTTGATTGTGGAAATTCTTTATGCAGAAGTTTTGACTCAATTTCTACATTTTTAGCTTTTATCTTCTTTTTATTTTCATCCAGCATATTATGATGATTGGTTACTTTTATACTACCATGTCTGGTATTAATAACTCTACACTCGAAATCAGAATTATCTTTTTTCCTTCTAGTAGCAGTCATACAGCTTAGTTCTACAAAATCATCTCCATCCCATATTTCAATGTTTTCTGGAAGATACTGCTGAATGTTTTTGCCTTTAGCTTTTGGTTTTTTTATATCACAGGGTCTTTTAATGGATATAAATCCATTTTCTCTAGTTATTAAGGGAGTGTTTTCCGAAATACATTCATGATTGAATAATATTCCATTAACAGCAAAAAGATTATATGCTTCTCGATAATTTTTAACTATCCAGTAAGCATAAAGTTTAGCTGCAGCATAAGGACTTCTGGGGTAAAATGGTGTTTTTTCTGTCTGTGGTATTTCCTGGACTTCTCCATATAATTCACTGGTAGAAGCCTGATAGAATTTGCATTCCACCCTTGATTCCTTAATAGCATCCAGTAATCTTAAAGTTCCCATTGCATCTACATCTGTTGTATATTCTGGTATTTCAAAAGAAGTACCAACATGACTTTGAGCTGCTAGATTATATATTTCATCCGGATTTATTTTTTCAACTAAACGACTTAAATTACTGGAATCAGTCATATCACCATAATGAAGTTTTAGTTTTACATTTTTTTCATGTGGATCCTGATAAATATGATCTATTCTTTGAGTATTAAAGGTAGAAGCTCTTCTAATTATCCCGTGAACTTCATATCCTTTCTCCAGCAATAATTCTGCTAAATATGAACCATCCTGTCCTGTTATTCCTGTGATTAATGCTTTTTTCATTATTTAATTATCCCCCAAATTATAATAAATGATCCATTCCTTTTTCAGCTATTAACTTTCTCAACTCTTTTACATCCTGATCATTATCTTTATTGCAGACTAATATAGCATCTTCACTTTCTACAATTATTACATCTTCCATCCCAACAGCAGCTATTAATTTATCTTTAGCCTGAATAATAGAGTTATTAGTTTTTACTGTTAGATGTCTGCCTTTAACTACATTACCTGCTTCATCTTTTTCTTTTATATCAGCAAGTGAAGACCAGCTTCCTATATCATCCCAGCCAAAACTACCAGGTACAACATATATATTATCTGCTTTTTCCATTATTCCATAGTCTATTGAAATACTTTCTAGTTTTTTAAATTTATGATAGGTAACTTCTTTTTCTTCTGCAGTATCAATTACTTCTTTAATATTCTCTAAAGCCTGATCTAACTTCGGCATATATTTTTTAAACATCTTTCTAATAGTTTTTACCTTCCAGACAAACATACCACTATTCCATAAGTAATTACCTGATTTAATAAATTCTATAGCTTTTTTAAGATCAGGTTTTTCAGTAAATTTATTTACTTCATAGGTTTTTTTGAATTGATTTTGATTGTAATTTATATAACCATAACCTGTTTCCGGTCTTGTTGGTTCTATACCAATAGTTACTAAATTATCTCCAGCTTCTGCTATTTCTGCTGCAGATTGAATAGTGTTTATAAATTCATTATTATTTGTAATTAAATGATCTGAAGGTAAAATAAGCATTGTTGCTTCTGGATATTTTTCTTCTATATGTAGAGCTGCTAAACCTATACAGGCAGCTGTGTTTCTGCGTATTGGTTCTATACTTATATTTCCTGAAGGTATTTCAGGAAGATATTTTTCTACATCATTTTTATAATTTTCACTTGTTGCAACAAATATTTCTTCAAAATCAGCTGTTTCTTTTATTCTGTCTACTGTTAATTGAATCATATTACGATCATCATCTATTAGATTCAGAAACTGTTTTGGTTTTTTGTTTGAACTTAATGGCCAGAATCTGCTTCCTATTCCTCCAGCCATGATTAGTGGTGTAATCATTTTAGCACCTCAAATTTGCTTGTTAGTTTGCTTTTGTAAATATCTAATATATCATTAATAATTCTATCTTTATTAAAATATTCTTCATTTATTTTTACTTCATCTAAATTATTCAATGACCAAACTATACCTTTCGCTAAATTATCTGAACTTTTAAACTCAGCAAGATATCCATTTTTTTTATGCTCAATCATATCAGGCATTCCACCTATACCAAAAGCAGCAACTGGAGTTCCACAATGAAGACTCTCTAATACTGTATTAGGTAAATTATCTTCTAATGAGGGGGCAACAAATAAATCAGCTGAATTATATATTATTGATAATGCGATTTCATCAGAAAATCTTCCTAAAAATTTCACATTAAAAGGCAATTTCTCAACATCCTCTGAATAACTTGCACCAAAAACTAATAATTCTATCTCATTTTTTGAATCAGGATATTTTTCATTTATTATTTGAAGTGATTTCTTTAAATAGTCCCATCCTTTTCTGGGATCACTTGTAGAATTCATAGCTCCAAATAAAATATATTTTTTGTCTTTATCTAAATTCAAAATATCTCTTGCTATATTTTGATCAATATGTTTAAATATATTCTTATCTAAAACATTGGGAATAACATTCACATTTTTGTTTTTTAATAACTTACTTTCTTTAGCGCATTCTCCAAGCCATTGACTACAAGTTATTATATTCAAATTTTTATCATTATAGATTTTACTTTTCTTTTCAAAAATCTTTCTTGATAAATCATTTTCTTTACTAGAATTTAAAATAGGACAATTACCGCAATGGTTTTTATATTTTTCACAGTCACCACTATAATGACACCCACCGGTAAATGCCCACATATCATGTAAAGTCCAGACTATTTTTTTGTTTAATGAAAATAACTTATCTAAAGAACTCAAAGATAAATACCCACCTAAAATCCAATGTAGATGAATTACATCAGCTTCTTGAATGATTTTGTTTTTGGTTATATCCAAACCAAACTTAGCAGGTGAAAATATTATGTCTTTACGATTTCGATATTTTGATAAAATAGCTTTTTTAGTTAATACTCTTACTTTTGATAAAATATGTTTTTCAAAATGATTATCTCTTGCAGCCATAACTTCTTTTTCATCACTAGCTTTTTTCATTACTAACATATTAGAATCAATATTTTCTCTTAAAAGTGATTTATGCAATCGATGAGCAGCAATTGCTGCTCCACCTCGAATATCTGAAGTATTAACATGTACTACTTTCAATTAATCACACCTACTTAATAATCTTTTTTACAATTTTATATAAACCTGTCTTTCTTAATAACAAACCAATTTTACCTTTAAATGTATCAGGACCATAATGCTTTTTAAAATTATACAATATCTTTTTATTTAACTCTAAATTATTTGAGAATTCAACTTTATTATTTCCAGAATCTAGTCTAACTTCATGTTTGTTAGAAACCCCACAATGAACTCCACTTCCATCCATACCAATATTTTTCACTTTTGATTTAACTGGATATATTGTATAAGAATCTTCTTTAAATTGATTATAACACCATCGAATTGCCCAAGAATCAATCTCACCATTTATTTGATTCTTTAGCATTCTAGTCATATCACTTCCACCACGGTTAAATAATCTTTGTTTTGATTTATCATTTATAAAATTATCAAAATCCCTTATCTCCCAATCAATTTTTTTCCATCTATTATTCCAGGTTGCCCAACCCCAAGAAGCGGCCCGATAAGCTAGATAAATATCATACTCATAATCTTCAGGTATGTTTATTGGTAAATTATAGCCACTTATTGACCAAATATCTTTACTATCTTCATAAAAATCTAAAGCTCTATTCATATAGCGCAAAAAAATTTTAGAAGTTATTAAATCATCTTCTAATACAATAACCTTTCCATAGTCATTTATTATTTTTGTGACTCCATTTATAACAGATTCAGCTAAGCCTTTATTTGTTTCAGATTTAAAAATCTCAATATTTTTAAATCCATTTATGTTATTGATTATTCCTCTTACTTCTTTGACTTTCTGTTTATCTTCTTGGTTCTTTTCTCCATCAGAAAAAATAAACAACTCGCTTTCTTCTGCCAGTTTATTTCGTCTTAAAGCATTTATTGTTTTTTGAGTATGTTCTGGTCTATTATAAACAAATAATGTTATTGGAGCTTGGTTCAAGAGATTCACCCCTTATTCATCAAATTGTAATAAATAGTTATTTCAAAACTATTTACATATAATTTCTTAATATAATTAAAAAAAAACAATCATTTATTTTCGATATCAATTTTAAATGATTATTTACTCTATTGTTTTCTTCAATTTTTTAATTTGCTCAAAATATCCTTTGCCATCAACAATTAAAAATATAGTTGCATAAGCAACAACTCCAACAGTTACATTAATAGCTAATTGGATTGGTATTTGCTCAACATTAGGAGATACTAAATAAGTTTTAGATAAATAAACAATTAACATCATAAATATAGTATATAAAAATGAATTCTTAACAAACTTAACTAAATCTAATAGACTCATATTAATTAAACTGCCAGTTATATAAAAACTAATCCAAAAACCGTAAAAACTAAAAATTGCAACTCCAGCTGCAACTCCTATAATTCCCCAGTTCATACCGATGAGCATCGCAACTGCTAAATTAATAACAGCAAATAGATTCCATTTAAATGAAATATCTGACCTTCCTTGAGATAATAAAATAGTTCCTACTGTTGTCCCCAATGATTGTAAAGCACCAGTAATACTAAGTATTTGAATTAAAATTATTACAGGAACCCAATTTTCACCATAAATAGTTAATATAAACTCAGGTGCAACAATAATTAACCCACCCATCATTGGAAAAGTTAGAAGTGAAATCAACTGTAATACCTTAAGATAATATTTTTTTATAGACTTTTGATTGTGTTTAATCTGAGAAAAAGCTGGTAGAAAAGTGTTGCTTATCACTCCACCAATTTTTTGAACTGGAACTAACATCATTTTATAAGCAAGAGTATAATAACCAAGTGCTTCGGACCCTAAAAATCTACCTATTAATAGATAATCAAGGTTTCGATTAAAATAATTTAAAAAACTAGACCCAAATACATAGACTCCAAAATTTAATAAATCTTTGATCTCTTTGAAATCAAGTCTAAAACTAGGAAACCATCTATTAAATAATATTATTAAAATTGTAGTAATAATGTTTTTACTGATATAACCTAACACTAAAGACTTAACACCAAAACCATTAACTGCTAAAATAATAGTAATAATTCCATAGGAAATTGTTGAAATGATATTGATATTAAAAAGCTCTTTGAATTTCATTTCTTTTCGCAATAAACTTTGTTGAATAAAAGAAACAGAAACTATTGTAAATACAATTGAAATAAGTCTTAATAAATGGGCTAAACTATTTTGATTAAAGAATAAAGCAATCAAATCCGCACTAAAAAAAACAATTACTGTCATTGCTATACCAACAAGCATATTAAACCAGAATAAAGAGGATAATCTTTTTTGAGTTAAGTTTTCTCCCTGAATAATCGCGGGTGCTAAACCAAACTGATTCATCATATTAATCAAGGCTATTGTAGTTTGTATCATCCCCATAACTCCAAAAGCATTAGGTGACAATAATCTTGCTAATATGGCAGTTATTATTAAATTTAATCCTGTTAGAGAAATACTTGATAAGCTATTCCAGACTCCTCCCCAGAAAGTTTTCTTCTTTAATGACATATAATTATACTCCTACTTTAAGCTATAAAATTTTTTTATCTTATTAACAATGTAACTAACAGCTTCATCTTCCAATCCATAATACATAGGCAAACGGACTAATTTTTCACTCTCACAGGTAGTTAACTTATCTTCACCAACAAACTCACTAAATTTTTTACCAGCTTTAGTAGAATGTAATGGTATGTAATGAAAAACAGATTGAATATCATTTTCTTTTAAATAAGAAATTAGTCTAGTTCTTTCTTCTAAACTATTTGTCTTTATATAAAACATATGTGCATTGTGTTCACAGTTATCTGGAATATATGGTAAACTGATCATATTTTTTTCTTCCAATGGTTTCAATAATTTATAATACAAATTCCAAGATGACACCCTATTATTATTAATTTCTTCAGCTTTTTCTAATTGAGCATATAAATAAGCAGCATTTATTTCACTGGGAAGATAAGAAGAACCATGATCCTGCCAGGTATATTTATCTACCTGACCTCTGAAAAATTGACTTCTATTAGTTCCCTTTTCTCTAATGATTTCAGCTCGTTCTTTAAATTTATCATTATTAATAATCAATGCCCCTCCTTCACCACTGGAATAATTCTTCGTTTCATGGAAACTATAACAACCTAAATCCCCTAGGGTTCCCAAATATTCATCATCATACTTTGACATAACACCTTGAGCAGCATCTTCAATAACATATAAATCATGCTCATCTGCAATTGAGTTAATCTTATCCATATCACAACTTACACCAGCATAATGAACCGGAACAATAGCTTTAGTCTTATTTGTTATCGCCTTTTTTATTAAATCAGCATCCATATTCATTGTTTCTGGTTCAATATCTATAAATTTAATTTTAGCTCCTCTCAATACAAAAGCATTAGCAGTAGAAGTAAAAGTATATGAAGGCATAATTACTTCATCACCTTCTTGAATATCAATTAATAATGCTGCTAATTCTAAAGCATGAGTTCCCGAAGTTGTTAAAAGAGCTTTTGAACATTTAAATTTATCCTCAAACCATTTATGACACTTCTTTGTAAAAGGACCATCACCAGAAATCTTATTATTTTCTTCAATTGCTTCTTTTATATATTCAATTTCTTTATCGATATGAAGTGGCACATTAAAATTTATCACGATTCCATCTCCTAATTTCTAACTATTAAATATATTTGTCCATTCTTCAATAAATACATCAATATTAAATCGAGAATCAATTTTTTCCATGTTCTGCTTTGCAATTTCAGGATCAATTTTTCCTAATAAATCATCATTATGATTATTGAATGAAAAGACTTTAATATCATTTTCTTGCATAAAATCCCAGGTCACTATGTCATCTCTAATGTAGACCTTTTTACCAAGATAAAGCAAAGTTAAAATGTTACCCATAGCTTGCTGTCTTTGATGATTAAAAATAGCTGTGTCAATATTACTCAGCAATTTATTATAAGTTTTTAAATCCATAAACTTAGTTAATGGAACAAAATCTTTACCAAATGCTTTTTTTCCATATTTAATAACTTTCTTTACTTGTTGTTCTTTTCCATATGATAAAGGACAAATGATTTTGAACTTATACTTTCCACTTTTAACTTTTTTTAGTTCATCTAAAATCTCTATATGATTATTATTGGGATCAGCAGAATTTCCAATTTGTATAAAAATATGTTCTCTGTTACGATTACCAACATTAAACTTTATCTTAGAAATATTATGGCTAGGAATATTACTCAAATAAGAAGTACATTTATAATAATTAGCCTTAGTTTTATACCATTCTTGAGCTAATTTATAATCGCCTTTTACATAAGTGATTATACCTTCAACATTTTTTATTACATAAGACCTCATATACTCATAAATCTTGCTTTTTAATTTTGTTTTTTTTATATTAGTCTTATGTATATATAAATCTCCTCCCCATAAAATCCATTTGGATTTTCCTAAAAGCCAGGGATTAATAAATAATATAATAATTATATTCCTAATAAATAAACCATGTAATAAAATATTATCAGCTAAATATAAATCTATGATTATCTTAAAAAAATCCTTTTTGCTTTTACATTGTATAATATTTTTCTTTTTTTTGTAATAAGAGTTATTAGTGTTTCTTGATATAATAATAAACTTATGGTCTTGAAAGTCAAAATATTTTTCTATTGATCTGATATAGGGCTCAATAAACTTATCATCATGCATTATATGCAAGTGCTTCATATTAAATCCTTATTAATCATTGTGATATTCCCTTTCAAGCTCCAATAAATCTTTTTTTCTATCCTTGATAGGTTTTGCTGGTATACCAAAATAAACTTTCCACGGCTTTGTAGATTTTGTAACTAGAGAATATGCACCAATTGAACAACCTTCGGCAATTTCAACGCCTGGAAAAACTGTACTATTAGTGCCTATAATTGAATGTTTACCTATATATATAGGTGCTTTTTTTATATTTTTATATTTATCAGGAATAGTAGGGTTGGTCATTGTTTTACCTGAATAATCATCAGAACGTGTAAAAACATTACTATAATATGCTAATCCTGAGAAATCATCCAGTCTTATACCCTCATCTCCCCCTGCCAAATTACAAAATACTGCTATATGAACATTCTTTCCAATTTCTATTTTCCCAGAAATAACACAGAAATCGTCTATTCTACAATTGTCATCAAGTATTATCTTTTGAGCTTCATAAATACTAGCTTTTTTACTAACCTTGACATTTTCACCTACATATTTGAATCCGATTTTTTTCAATTCTTTTCTTGAATAAAAACCCATAATATCACCACTTTATGTATTAATTTCTCAAACAATACTTTTTAAGTATTGTCCATATTTAGTTTTCTTTAATTCTTTAGCTAATGTTAATAATTTTTTATCATCTATCCAGCCATTCCTATAAGCAATTTCTTCAACACAAGCAATGTAAAGTCCTTGCCTTTTCTGAATAGCCTCAACAAAATTAGCAGCATTTAACAAACCATCATGTGTACCCGTATCTAACCAGGCTAAACCTCTTCCTAATAGTTCTACATTAAGATTATCGTTTTTCATATATGCTTTATTTAAATCAGTTATTTCTAATTCCCCGCGTTCTGATGGTTCAAGATTTTTAGCCTTTTCAACTACAGAATTATCATAAAAATACAACCCTGGTACAACATAATTTGATCTGGGATTTTCTGGTTTTTCTTCTAAAGAAATAACTTTTTGTTCATCATTAAATTCTACAACACCAAATGACTCAGGATTATTGACATAATAACCAAAAATTGTAGCTCCATCTTTTAGTTTAGCAACTTCCTGTAATTTGGGGGTAAAACCTTGTCCAAAGAAAACATTATCGCCTAAAATTAAAGAAACATTATCTTCTCCTATAAAATTCTCCCCTACGATAAAAGCTTCTGCTAGTCCATTCGGTTCATCTTGGACTCTATAAGATAGCTCTAATCCTAAATGACTTCCATCATCAAGTAATTCTTTAAATAATGGAAGATCACGTGCTGTAGAAATAATTAATATCTCTTTTATACCAGCTAACATTAAAACAGAAAGTGGGTAATAAATCATTGGTTTATCATATATTGGTAAAATCTGTTTTGAGATTGATTTTGTAGCTGGATAAAGTCTGGTCCCTTTTCCTCCTGCTAAGATAATTCCTTTCATTAAAACTCACCTCTTTTTATGAATAATATCCTCCATTAATATTTAAAACTTGACCTGTTATATAACTTGCTTCATTTTTAGATAAATAAAATATCAGTTCTGCTATTTCTTTTGCATCTCCTAAACGCGAAAGAGGGATTTTGCTAATTATTTTATTCATATATTCTTTTGGTATCTCGCTTGTCATATCAGTGTCTATCATTCCAGGAGCAATAGCATTAACAGTAATATTATCTTTGGCTAATTCCAAAGATAATGATTTAGTGAACCCGATTATTCCTGCCTTTGAAGCAGCATAATTTGTTTGACCAAAAGCTCCCTTTTGTCCTACCACAGAAGATATATTTATTATTCTACCACTATCATTTCGAATATGGGGAAAAAATTCGTGAGTAAAATTAAAAATAGATTTCAAATTAACATCTATAACTATATCCCACTCATTTTTATTCATATTTTTAAAGGTTTTATCTTTTGTGATCCCTGCGTTATTAACTAAGATATCAAGATAATCATTTTTCTTTAAATAATTTTTAACTATATTTTTTACACAAGAATAGTCAGTTATATCACATTGGTAATATTCTATATCTGGATATTTCTCTTTTATTTTTTGAGCACCAGTTTTATTGGTTTTATAAGTGAAACTAACATTATAATTTTCTTTAGCAAATTTTTCAACAATAGCTTTTCCTATTCCTTTATCTCCACCTGTAATAAAAACATTTTTAGTAACCATAATTACTCTAAATACCCCAAGTTAAATATACCGCACCATAAGATAAACCTCCACCAAAACCAACTAAACTGATTTTATCACCTTTATTAAAAACACCTTTTTGATGAGCTTCAGCTAATGCAATTGCAACAGAAGCTCCCGATGTATTCCCATATTTATCAATGTTCGTATAAGTTTTAGACATAGGTAAGTCTAATTTATCCATACTATTTTTAATAATATTGATATTTGCTTGATGAGGAATAACAAAGTCTAAATTACTAACTTTTTCATCAGCAGATTCAACCACTTTATTAACTGCTAATGGCATAACTGTTGTTGCAAAGTCCCAGACCTGTTTCCCTTGCATCTCAAATTTATGCATATTTTTTTCTAATGTTTCTTCACTTGCTGGATATCTAGAGCCTCCAGCTAAAAATTGAATTACACTAGCTCCTCTACCATCATTTTTAAGGTAAGTCTCTTGAATTCCAAAGTCATCTTCAACCTCTTCTAATATAACAGCACCTGCCCCATCGCCAAAAAATACACATGTTTCTCGGTCATTCCAATCTAATATTCTTGAATATGTTTCTGCACCTATAACTAGAACTTTTTTATAATGATCAATACCTTTCATCATACCATATGCTGTAGTTATTGCATATATAAAACCAGCACATACTGCTGAAACATCAAAGGCAGCTGAATTAGTTGCTCCAATTTTCCCTTGTACAATTGAAGCGGTAGCAGGTTGAATCATATCTGGAGTGGATGTTGCTAAAATAATTAAATCAATGTCTTTATTTTCAACATTAGCATTACTCAATGCTTCTTGAGCAGCATAAATTGCTAAGTCAGAAGTCGCTTCTTGAGGAGAAGCAATCCTTCTTTCTTTAATTCCAACCTTTTTTTGAATCCATTCATCTGAAGTATCAACTAAGTTTTCTAAGTCTTTATTTGTCATAACTTTTGATGGAACATAAAACCCTGTACCTGTAATCCCAATATTAGACATAGTATCCCTCCCGTTTTTATCTATCTAAATACATTTCTTCATAGTAATTTTTGTAATCACCTGAAGTTATAAGTTCAAGCCAGTCCTGATTATCTAGATACCACTTAATAGTATCAATAATTCCATCCTCGAACATAATAGTAGGCTCCCACCCTATTTCTTCTTTAATCTTACTGGGATCAATAGCATATCTTTTATCATGCCCGAGTCTATCTTTAACAAAAGAAATTAAATCTTCATTTATATTATCAAGTTCTGTATTAGCAACCTCTTTATATTCCTCATTTTCTTTTAATAACTTATTTATTTCTTTAATTAAAGTTTTTACAATCTTAATATTAGTTTCTTCATTATGTCCACCTATATTATAAACGTCTCCAGCTTTACCCTTTTCTAAAACCATATCTATAGCCTTACAGTGGTCTTTTACATATAACCAATCTCTAACATTTAAACCATCACCATAAACAGGTAATTCTTCTCCATTTAAAATATTATTGATCATTAAAGGAATAAGTTTTTCTGGGAATTGATAGGGACCATAGTTATTAGAACATCTGGTAATTAAAGTAGGTAGGTTGTGTGTTTCATTATAGGAGCGAACTAACATATCCGCACTGGCTTTAGAAGCTGAATAAGGACTATTTGGCTGAATATTAGTTTCTTCAGTAAAATATCCTTCTTTACCTAAGGAACCATAAACCTCATCAGTTGAAATCTGCAGAAATTTAACATCCTCTTTATATTTTCTTTCTACAAGTTCCCATTTGTCTTTAGCTATGTTTAAAAGGTTCTGCACTCCTAAGACATTGGTCTTCAAAAAGATTTCAGCATCTTCTATTGAACGATCTACATGAGATTCTGCAGCAAAATTTACTATATAATTAATATCCCACTGATCAAAGATATATTCAACCAATTCAGTATTATTTATATCTCCCTTTATAAAGGTGATCTTTTCTGGATTGTTCTTTAAGTCTTCTTCTATATTTGCCAGATTACCGGCATAAGTTAATTTATCAAGACAGATAATTTTAATATCCTGATGCTTTTCTAATATATATTTGATAAAATTACTGCCAATAAATCCGGCTCCTCCGGTGACTAAATATGTTTTCATTAATATATCACTTCCATAATAATATTTTTTCTCTAAACATAAAAAAATAGTTTTTTACATCAAAACCTCTCTCGAGATTTAAATATAAAAAACTAATTTATATATTAATTATATTCACCCTAAACCTCTGCCCCACTTCAACACTATGTCCACTTTGTTGAGATCAAAGTGTATTGCTAAAAAAATAACCTAATCCTTGAAATTATATCATAGTTTTTTAAACCTCTAACTCAGTTCATCTTCCCATATGAAAACCCCGGTTCCAAAAATTTT